>Ga0180009_10001974_pt1 | contig 24306 bp, 20 predicted proteins | sample OS_PC_MetaG_FD_123537 | JGI IMG/M metagenome (GOLD analysis project Ga0180009, IMG submission 123537) | Groundwater microbial communities from the Aspo Hard Rock Laboratory (HRL) deep subsurface site, Sweden - OS_PC_MetaG | ecosystem: Environmental > Aquatic > Deep subsurface > Groundwater...
TACTTTTAAAGAAGACGGCAAACATTACTTTCTTAGTATTTTATAACTCTACTTTTAAAGAAGACGGCAAACATTACTTTCTTAGTATTTTATAACTCTACTTTTAAAGAAGACGGCAAACATCAGGGTCTTAATATTTTATAACTCCGCTTAAGGAAAAGATAGGTAAAAACATAGAGATGAGAATTCCCCCTACCACTACACCTAAAAATAAGATTAAAATAGGTTCAATCAGAGAAGTCATCGTAGATATAGCCGTACTAACTTCTCGGTCATAAAACTCACTTATTTTAGATAGCATTTCATCTAAAGAGCCAGTCTCTTCTCCAATAGCGATCATCTGAACTACCATAGGAGGAAATACTCCACTTTGCCTTAAAGGATCAGCAATCCGTTCACCTTCTCTGATTGAAACTCGAGAATCCATAATAGCTTTTTCAATTACTCTATTATTAGCAGTTAAAGCTACTACTTCTAAAGATTCCAAGATGGAAACCCCGCCTTTAATTAAACTACCTAAAGTGCGAGAAAATTTAGTGATAGCCACCTTACGAATTACTTCTCCCAGGACAGGGATCTTCAAGAGTAGTTTATCTAAAAAAAATCCTCCTTTGGTTGTCTTTCTTACGAAAATAATTCCATAAATAAAGGCTATTAAGCATATTATCATATAGATAATATAATTCCCAACAAAATCTCCTGCTGCTATTACTATTTGGGTGGGCATAGGCAAGGAAGCCCCAAAACTAGAAAAAGTTTCTTTAAATTTAGGCACCACTACCGCTAATAAAAAACTTATGATAATGGCAGCAATAGCAAAGACAGTCGAAGGATAAACCATCGCACTTCGAACTTTTTTTCTTAAATCGTCTAAAAATTCTAAATAAGTAGCTAACCTTAATAAGAGAACATCTAAAATTCCCCCTAATTCCCCAGATCTAACCATACTTACATATAACTGAGAAAATACTTTAGGATGCTTACCTAAAGCCTCTGAAATAGTTGATCCTTTTTCAATATCAGAACAAATTTCAATAATGGTTGGTTTAAATCTTTTATTTCTTTCTTCTTCAATCAAGATATTTAAGCTTTGGATAATAGGAATGCCGGCATTTATCAAGGTAGCTAATTGCCTACTAAAAATAACCAAAGTTTTTTGGTTGATTTTAGCTCCTGGTTTGATAGAGAATCCAGTTAATTTAAAAGGTAAAGTAGATCCTTTTTCTTTAATGGAAAGGATCATATATTTTTTTTGGTGTAAATCAGTTATTGCTGCTTTTTGGTTTGATGCTTCTATCGTTCCTACGATTATATTTTTATCTACGGTTCTTACTTTATATTCAAAAGAAACCATTTTTATCCTTATAATTGTGTTTCAAATTTAGAGATTGAGATTTAACCTTAAATCCTAAGAGCTGACCCCTGACCCCGGTAAACTGTTAACTTTTAATCTAATTTAAGCATCTTTCTTAAGTCACCAGGTTCGGTAGTGTGGTTTAAAGCTTCTTCTTCAGTGATTTTTCGACTAATCGCTAACTCATATAAAGACATATTCATAGTTTGCATACCTAAAGATCTTCCCCCTTGCATAGTAGTGTAAGCTTGTTGAATCTTATTATCTCGAATAATATTTCTTATCGCCGGAGTGGCAATTAGAACTTCACAAGCTAATATTCTTCCTCTTCCATTAGCTCCCAATAATAGTTGTTGACAAATTACAGCTTTTAAGACAAAGGAGAGTTGGGTCCTTATTTGTTGTTGTTGATGAGAAGGAAAGACATCAATAATCCGATTTATTGATTGAATAGCATCAGAAGTATGTAAGGTAGCAAAGACCAAATGACCAGTTTCAGCTACAATTAAAGCAGCCGAGATAGTCTCTAAGTCTCTCATTTCTCCAATTAAGATTACATCTGGATCTTGACGAAGAATGTATTTTAAGGCAGTCGCATAAGATTTAGTATCAAATCGGACTTCTCTTTGAGAGACAATGGAAGACTTATGACGATGAAGAAATTCAATAGGATCTTCTATGGTGATAATATTACATTGTTTTCTTTCATTAATATAATCTATCATGGAAGCTAAGGTAGTAGATTTCCCACTACCGGTAGAACCGGTGACTAAGACTAAACCACTGGGATACTGGACAATCTTATTTACTACTTCAGGTAAACTTAACTCCTCAAAGGTTTTAGTTTGACTGGGAATATTTCTTAAAGCCGCTCCCACAGAACCTCTTTGTCTAAAGACATTCATTCTTATTCTACCCACACCTTTTACCCCAAAAGAAAGATCTAACTCTCCATTTTTTTCAAAAATTTGCTTTTGATCTTCTGTTAAGACGCTATAAACTAAATCCTTACAAGTATCAGGTAGTAATTTTTCTTCATAACTTAAAGAAGTTAAAACACCATCGATTCGAAATTGAGGAGAAGTTCCTACTATTAAGTGGAGGTCAGAAGCATTTTTTTCAGACATCAGATAGACTAACTCGTTTAACTTATACACTTTTTCTTTCACTCTCTCTTGGTAAGATAAGTTTTTAGACAAAAATAATCCAAAATTTTATAAAATAGCTTCTTCAGCCGTAATTCTTCTAAGCTCTTCTATAGTAGTGAGACCAGTGGCTACTTTCCTAATCGCTGCTTCTCGTAAAGTGATCATTCCTTTTTGGCGAGCACAATTTTTTACCTCTGAAGCAGTAGCTCGACGAGCAATCATTTCCTTAATTGCTTCATCTATTTCTAAGACCTCAAAAATAGCTACTCTCCCTTTGTATCCTATCTTAGCACAGTTTTTACATCCTTTTCCTCGATATAAAGTTTCTAGATCCTTCCATTTTTTTCCTAATTCCGCGAGTGTTCCTTCATCGGGAGGATAAGGTTCTTTACAATTTGGACAGATTACTCTAATAAGTCTTTGAGCTACACACATCACCACAGTAGAAGAGATTAAAAATGGTTCTACCCCCATATTTAATAATCTAGTAACAGCTCCTGAGGCATCATTAGTATGGAGGGTGCTAAAGACTAAGTGTCCAGTTAAGGCAGCATTAATAGCTACTTCGGCTGTCTCTTTATCCCTTATTTCTCCTACCATGATAATATCTGGATCTTGTCTTAAGAAAGATCTTAATCCATTAGCAAAATTTAAACCAATATCTGGTCGCACTTGAACTTGGTTAATTCCAGGCAAGACATACTCAACCGGGTCCTCAATCGTTATCACATTTTTACCAATAGTGTTTATTAGTTTTAAAGTTGAATAAAGAGTAGTTGTTTTTCCACTACCAGTAGGGCCAGTGACTAAAATAAATCCATAAGGAACTTGCACATTCTTTCTATAAACAGGAAAAGCATCTGGCTCTAATCCTAAACTAGTAATATCCATCGCTAAAGCTGAAGAGTCTAAAATTCTCATGACTGCTTTTTCTCCAAAGGTAGTAGGTAAAATAGAAATTCTTAAATCTATGTCCCGGTCGTGTAGTCTTACTTTTGTTCGTCCATCCTGAGGCAATCGCCGCTCAGCAATATCTAAATGAGACATAATTTTTATTCGGGAAATAAGAGCATTTTGTAATTGCTTAGGAGGGGTAATAGCTTCATGTAATAAACCATCAATCCGATAACGAACCCTTAATGTTTTTTCAAAAGGTTCTATATGAATATCACTGGCATTATTTTTTATAGCTTCTATTAAGATATGATTAACTAAGGTTACTACCGGAGCTCCGCCTCCCTCCATTATAGCTTTACCTATATCTTCTACTTCTACTATCTCTACTTTTCGGGCTTCAGTATCCTTGACTACATTCCTCATTAAATCTGTGCCGTAATACTTTTCTATAGCCGCATTAATTTCACTTTCCGTAGCAATAACTGGTTTTACTTCATAACCGGTAATTATACCAATGTCATCTATGGCGATAATATTTAAAGGATTAGCCATAGCTACTGTTAAAATATTTCCTTCTCGAGCAATAGGAATTAATTTTTGTCTCTGGATAATATTGTCAGGAATAGACTTAGCTACCTTAGGATCAATTTCAGAAAAACCAATTTCAGCTAAACTTACAAAGGAGATTCCGAGCTGAGAAGCTATAAAAGAAGCAATTACTTCTTCTGTTGCAAAGTTTAACTTTACCAGTAACCTTCCTAACTGATCCCTGGTCTTATTTTGTTCTTTTAAGGCTACTTCTAATTGCTCGTGAGTAATTATTCCAGCGCTTACTAACATTTCACCTAAGCGGTATTTCTTCTTTTTAGATTGATCCTCAGAAATGTCTACCATGATCACCTCTTATAGCACTTATTAATTAGCACTTATTAATGAAAATTATAATGAAAATTTGACATAGAGCAAATTAATTGAGGGCAAACAAGTTTATCTTTTATTACTCGGTATTATTTCCTATGTCTAGTTTTCGTTAGTAACTACTATAGTTAGTCTTTTATATTATTCCCCATTGATACAAGATGATAGCTACTACTACCACGGCTGCTGTTTCGCTTCGCAATATTTGGTTTCCTAAAGAAACAGAAACTACTCCTTGAGATCTTAAAAGATCTATCTCTTCTTTAGTGAGACCCCCTTCTGGTCCTACAAATAAAGATATGCTTTTTGGATCTTTTAAGAAAAGTAGTTCTTCTCTTAAGTTTTTTTGCTCTTCTTCCCAGAAGACAACTGCCTTACCAAAAGTTTCTTTTTTTAAAAAATCTTTTTTTAGCCAGATGGGTTCTGCTATCTCCATCAATCTAACTCTTTTAGATTGAGAAGCAGAAGACATAGCTATCTTTTGCCAATGAGCTACTTTATTCTTGACTACTTCTTTTGATAAGTATCTTAAGGATCTGGTGGTTACAATAGGGACAAATTTACTTACATTTAATTCGCTTGTCTTTTGAACTAAAAAATCCATTTTAGGACTTTTTAAAAGACTTTGATATAAGATAAGACTATAATTTTCCAAAGGATGAAAAATTTCTTCTTTTGAGACCACCTTGATCTTGTTAGTATTTATCCTTTCAACTTCGGTCTTGTATTCCCATCCCTTTCCATCTAATATTATTATTTCTTCTTTCTTTTTAAGACGTAAGACATTTTTTAAATAATGAACTTGTTCTGGAGAGGTAATCTCAAAGTTATGATCCTTTATTTCTGAGATAAACAACCTTTTATGATTCATAGTGAATGATTATTTTGATCAAGACCATGTTAGGCTTATTTAAATTTTAGATTAAATTTTTTAAAGATGCTCTCTTTGGCTTCAATATAAGCTACTTCCTCGCCTCTTTTTTGAGCAAATTCTCGTAAGGTATTTTTTTCCTCTTCTGTTAAATCAGTGGGAGTTTTAACGATAACCCTTACATGTTGGTCTCCTCTTTCTCCTCCGTGAAGAGATGGAATGCCTTTTCCCTTTAATCTAAATACTTTATGGGATTGAGTACCAGATGGAATCTTCATCTTAATATTTTCTTTTTCCAAGGTAGGAATAGATATTTCACACCCTAAAGCTGCTTGGGTAAAGCTAATAGCTACTTCGCATAAGATATCACTATCTTCTCGAATAAAGAGCTCATCTTCTTCCACGTTAATGACTACATATAAATTACCTTGAGCTCCTCCACTTGAACTTATTTCTCCTTCCTTGGGTATCTTAATACTATTGCCATTATTTACTCCTGCGGGAATCTTAACTACTATCTGACGAGTATTTTTAACCTGCCTACTTCCTCCACAAGATAGACAAGGGTTTTTAATGACTTCACCCCTTCCTTGGCAACGAGGACAAGTAGCGTTGATACTAAAAAATCCTTGCACTTGTCTTACTTGGCCTTTTCCCTGGCAAGTAGAACAAGTAGTGCTGCTACTTCCTGGCTTGGCTCCTGTGCCATTACAGGTAGTGCATATTTCTTTCCGATTTATCTTAATCTTCTTTTCGCAACCAAAAGCTGCTTCTTTTAAACTTAAAGTTAGATCATATCTTAAATCAGCTCCTCGTTGAGTTCTTTTTCTATTACTGCCAAAACCAAAAATATTACCCAAAATACTACTATCAAAAAATTCTCCCAGAATGTCTTCAACATCTCCAAAGTGGGTAAAATTAGACCAGGTAAATCCTTCCTTGCCAAAGGCAGAAGATACTCCTTCATGGCCAAATTGATCATAACGAGCTCTTTTTTCAGGGTCACTTAATATTTCATAAGCTTCGGCAGCTTCTTTAAACTTTTCCTCGGCTGTTTTATTTCCGGGATTATTATCGGGATGGTGTTTTTTAGCTAAAACTCGGTAAGCTTTTTTAATCTCATCGGCAGCAGCATCTTTATTGACACTTAATATTTCATAGTAATCTCTTTTAGTCACCTTTATTATTTCCTCTTCTTATTATTTACTTCTTATTATTCACTTCTTATTATTCACTTTTTATTATTTACTTCTTATTATATACTTCTTATTATATACTTTTTATTATTTATTAGTAGCAGTCAGAAGTCAGCCTAATAACTAAAAGCGGACACCTGACTGCTTACTGCTTATTATTTATCTTCATCTTCTACTTTATATTCAGCATCAACTACTTCTTCTTGGTCTTTCTTTTGGTCCTTGGCTGTTTCTGTTTCTTTCCCGTCTTTCGTTTGTTCTTTCGCTTGTTGCTCGGCTGCCTTTTTGTACATTTCTTCAGCTAACTTATGAGAAGCTTTGCTTAATTCATCAATAGCTTTATTAATTTCATCGATACTTTTTCCTTCAGTTGCCTTTTTTAAGCTGCTAAGAGCCTCTTCTATTTTTTGGCGGTCTTCTTGAGAAATCTTATCTCCGTACTCTTTTAAGCTCTTTTCGGCGGAATAAGCTAAACTATCGGCTTTATTTTTAGCTTCAGCTAAATTTCTCTTTTTTTCATCTTCTTGAGCGTGTAATTCCCCTTCTTTTACCATCTTCTCTATTTCTTCCTTAGGAAGCCCACTAGAAGATTCAATCTTAATCTTTTGCTTCTTACCTGTTCCTAAATCCTTAGCCGAAACATGAACAATCCCATTAGCATCAATATCAAAAGTTACCTCAATCTGAGGAATGCCTCGTGGGGCAGGAGGAATACCCACTAAGTCAAATCTTCCTAAAGTCTTCATTCCTTCATCAGTTGTCAAAGCTCTTTCACCTTGAAGAACATGGATACTTACTGCTGTTTGGTTATCCGCCGCCGTAGAAAAAACTTGGCTCTTTCTGGTAGGAATGGTAACATTTCGTTCAATCAGCTTAGTAAAAACTTGTCCTAAAGTCTCGATTCCTAAAGATAAAGGAGTAACATCTAAAAGTAAAACATCCTTAACTTCGCCTTTTAAAACGCCAGCTTGAATAGCTGCTCCTATCGCTACCACCTCATCTGGATTTACTCCTTTATGAGGTTCTTTGTCAAACAAATTTTTTACTATCTCTACTACTTTAGGCATTCTCGTTTGTCCGCCCACTAGTATTACCTCATCAATATCTTTAGTAGCAAACCCACTATCAGCTAAAGCCCGTTCGCAAGGACCAATAGTTCTTTTAACTAAATCATCTACTAATTGTTCTAATTTAGCTCTGGTCAAAGTTACATTTAAATGCTTTGGACCATTAGCATCAGCCGTAATAAAAGGTAGATTTATCTCTGTAGTTACCGTAGTAGAAAGCTCGCATTTAGCTTTTTCTGCTGCTTCTTTTAAACGTTGTAAAGCCATAACATCTTTTCTTAAATCTATTCCTTGTTCTTTGGTAAATTCATCAGCCAACCAATCTATTATTCTCTGATCAAAATCATCTCCTCCTAAATGAGTATCTCCATTAGTAGCTTTTACTTCAAAGACTCCATCTCCTATTTCTAAGATAGAAATATCAAAAGTTCCTCCACCTAAATCATAAACGGCAATCTTCTCTTCTTTTTTCTTATCTAATCCATAAGCTAAGGAAGCAGCGGTAGGTTCGTTAATAATTCTTAATACTTCTAATCCTGCTATCTTACCGGCGTCTTTGGTGGCTTGCCTTTGACTGTCGTTAAAATAAGCAGGGACCGTAATGACAGCTTGAGTTACCTCTTCTCCTAAATAACTTTCAGCATCTTCCTTTAATTTTCTAAGGATCAACGCTGATAGTTCTGGCGGAGAATATTCTTTTTCTCTGGTGATTACTCTCACGTCTTCATTAGAAGCAGCCTTTAATTGATAAGAAACTTCTTGATCTTCTTGAGATACCTCATTTAGTTTTCTGCCCATAAATCTCTTAATAGAATAGATAGTATTTTCAGCATTAGTTATCGCTTGTCTTTTAGCTGGTTGACCTACTAAACGTTCACCAGATTTAGTAAAGGCTGTTACTGAAGGTGTAGTCCGAAATCCTTCTTTATTGGCAATAACGATAGGCTCTCCCCCTTCCATTACTGCTACTACCGAATTGGTAGTTCCTAAATCAATACCGATCACTTTACTCATAATTTATTCTTCCTCCTTTTTTTTTCCTTCTCCTGAATTTCTTCCACTGGATACCACGACTTGAGAAGGCCTGATTACTTTATCATATAGCAGGTATCCTTTTTGTAATTCTTCAATAATTATATTTTCCTCATATTCTTCACTGCTTTTTTGCATTAAGGCATGATGTAAGTTAGAGTCCAATGCCTTTCCTAAGGGGTCCATCTCTTTTAATCCTCTTTCAGAAAGAAGGTCAGAAAATTGTTTTTTAATTAATAAAATTCCTTCTTTAAAAAAACTAAGATTATGTTTTTCATATTCACTGAGAAGAGCTCTTTCAAAATTGTCAATAATAGGCAAAAGTTGACTTATTAAATCTTCATTAGCATATTTTATTAATTCTTCTCTTTCTTTTAATGTTCTTTTTTTATAGTTTTCAAACTCGGCTTTTAATCTTTTTAAGTGATCTAAGTATTCATCAGCTAATTTGCATCCCTCCTCTAATTTCTTCAATCTCTCTTGATCAATCAAGATATCTTTTTCTAATACCTCTTCTAATGGTTCTTTTTCTAATACTTCTTCTTCTGATACCTCTTCTAATGGCTCTTTTTTCTCTTCTTCTTTTTCTGGCATATTTTCTATTTAATACCTCCTCTTAAAAATTTTATCTTCTTCCTTAATTGACGCTTAAATTAGCAAAAGGATTCAAAAAAATTATCGGATTAAGCTAATTCTATTAGGAGGCCAATAGATAAACAAGGCTTTGCCTTTAATCATCTCTTCGGATAAAAATCCCCAAAATCTACTATCATAACTTGAATCACGGTTATCACCCATGACAAAATATTTGTTTTTTGGTACGATTAAAGGTTCTTCCCAATTATCTCTGATGGAGTAAATATTTTTAAAAGAAGAGATAGATTTTATTACATACGGTTCTTCTATTGACTTCTGGTTGATATAAACTTTTTTCTCTTTAATCATTATTTCTTCTTTTGAAAGACCGATCATTCTTTTAATGAAGTCCTTGCTTGGATCAACCGGACATTTAAAGACAATAATATCTTTCCTTTGGGGACTTTTAAATTTTAATATCTTTTTCTCAGTAAAAGGTATCTTTATTCCATAAGCAAACTTAGAGACAAATAAGTGATCACCTACTTGAAGAGTAGGAATCATTGACCCAGAAGGAATTTTATAAGCTTGAATGACAAAAGTTCTGATAACTAAGGCTAAGCTTAAAGCAATCACAATTACTTCTAAGTATTCATAGATCTTACTTTGACGAAATTTTTTCCAAGTATTAATGAAGCTCATAAGAAACATCCTTTCATAAAATCTTTCTCTTTATTGATAGATTATTTATTTTTACTTACCTCTTTTGGTTTCAACTTTAATTAACCTCTTCTCCTTAAATAATGGTTGTTGGAGAAAGATATGTCCTGCTAAAGTCTCTATTTCTTTTCCTTCTACTAAAAATTGAACTTTTTTGTAGCTATTTAAATTATCTAACAAGGTATTGACTATCGAATAAATAGTTAAAATTTCCCCACAACTCCCTTTACAATGTTCTTCTACGAAATTTTGATCAAAGTCTACAAAGATAGTCTCTTTATGACTAAAGACTTCTTTTATTTGACAATTTAGAGGTAGGGTAGGTTTTAGATTATTAGCCAAAGGACCCTTGATTAACTCTTTGATCATTAGTTTAGCTTGTTCGATCTTATCTTCACATTTTTTAATCTTTCTTTCTTCTAAAGCCAAACAAGAAGCATCAAAGGAAGAAAAATATAATCTTACCTTGACCTCCTCTTCTTCAAAAAAAGAAGAAATAGCCATTTTATCTAGAAAAGGCATTTCTTTATGGCGAAGATATAAGTAAGTAAAACCTATCGACACCGATACGATAACCATGGTTATGATTATTAAGATAGTTTTATGTTTTTTATGAGCCACTTTACTTAGTAAATCCTAAACTTTCCTTATATTTATCTTTGTAAGCTAAAATAGCTTCACTAATACATTCAGCAATCTTTTCTTTAAAACAGCTATCTTTAAGTCTTTGTTCTTCTGTGGGGTTAGAGACAAAACCTACTTCAACCAAGATGGCTGGCATAGTTGTATCTTTTAAAACATAAAAGAGAGCACTCTTGATACCCCGAGATTTAATATTTAGTTTCTTTTTGGCTATTTCTTGTAAAATTCCTGCTAATTCTATACTTTCTTCAATAAATTGATTTTGAGCCATATCGGCTAAGATAAATTCTAAATAACCATAATCTTTAGAAGCAGCCCCATTTTCAATTTCAATAACCCCGTTTTCTAACAATGAGACGGCTCGAGCTGTATTATCAGAAGCTACTGCTGAGAGATAATAAGTTTCAAATCCATCAGCGCCTTCTGAAAAAGAGGCATTAGCATGGATACTGATAAATAATTTTGATTTAATAGCATTGGCCATCTCACTTCTTCTTCTTAGGGGGATAAATTCATCAAGCTGGCGAGTCATCATGACCTTAATATTTGATTTTGTTTCAATTAATTCTTTGACTCGTTTAGCTACTTCTAAATTTACATCTTTTTCTTTTAAACCAGTTGAGCCTACAGCTCCTGGGTCTTTACCTCCATGTCCTGGGTCAATAGTGATGAGATCAACTACCCCCTGGTTTGATCTTTTATGAGATCTTTTATCAAAAACAACCTCTTCTTTTTTTAAGAAAGAGACCGTTTTTTCTTGGCTATCTTTTTCTTTAATTAAACTCTCTTCTTTCCTTGCCTTCTTTTTTTCTTCTTTCACCAAAAGTTGCTCTTTAACCTCTTTATCTTTCTCTGCCTTCTTTCTCTCTTCTTTCACCAATAGTTGCTCTCTAACCTCTTTATCTTTCTCTTCCTTCTTTCTCTCTTCTTTCGCCAAAGATTGCTCTTTAACCTCTTTATCTTTCTCTATCCCCCGCTGGCGGGGGTAAGGGGGTGGAAATACTTTTAATGATTGTTCTTTAACTTTTTTGTCTTTCTCTTCTTTCTTTTTTTCTAAGATTAAGGTATCTTGTTCTTTCTTCCAGATAATACTTATATTTATAATTTCTCCCCATCTTTCTCTGATAAAACTAAAAGGAATATATGATTTTCTTTTTATTATCTGACAAGGCGTATCTAAAAAAATCTTTTCATTATCAATAAACACTTCTTTGCTTCCATGGTTAAAGATAACTTCTTTACCTCTTTCTTTAAATATGACTTTAGTAAATAAGTCTTCTTTTTCTAAATAACCATCAAATATGTAAGCAAAATCTGTGATAGAGATATATTCTATTTCATTTTTATTAATAAGAACCACAGAATGTCTCAGGTTTTCTATATTATCCATAACTAGGATATCTTTAATCGTAAAAGCACCAAGAGACCAAGGAACTACCGAGGAGGCTAAAAAGAGAAAGACTATCAATAAAAAAGCTCTTCTTTTTAAATTAAATATCATTTTATTCTTTTGGGAAGTAAAAATATGGGATAAGCTCATCATCACTAAAAAAAAGCGTATCTTTCAAGCTGATACGCTTAAATAAACCTTTCTATTTTTGGTGGAGGCGGTGGGAGTCGAACCCACGTCCGAAAATTCAAATTGAAGAGCTTCTACATACATAGCTTATGTTTATAAATTCCTTTGAACTTCCATAAGCAAAGTTTAAAGACTTGGCTTAACTTATTTCACTCCTTACTACTTAAGCCAAATAATAAGGAGCTAGCTTACAAACCGACATTTTAATAAGTCCGTAAGCAAGACTTACCAAAATGTGCTGCTATCTAAGCAGCTAGTGCTAATTCTTGTTTAGCGTTTGTTTGTTTACTGCTTTTTTACGAGGCCAGCAGTATTCCTCGGTATGCCACTCTTAATTTGTCAATCTCCGTCGAAGCCTATCGCCCCCTTAATTTAATCTTAAATCTTGTTTCTCTTTCTACTTCTCTTTCTATGATCTTTTCCTTTAATCTTTCCCTTTTATCGTATAATTTCTTTCCTTTGGCTAAAGCTATTTCTACTTTAATTAGACCATTTTTTAGATATATTTTTAAAGGAATTAAAGTTAAATTTTTTTCTTTTATTTTTCTGGAAATCTTATTTATTTCATCCTTGTGGAGTAATAACTTCTTATTTCTTAAAGGGTCATGATTAACTCTATTTCCATATTGATAAGGGCTAATATGGCAGTTAATTAAGTAGACTTCATTGTTTTTAAGATCAGCATAACTCTCGTGAAGACTAGCCCCATTTACTCTTAATGATTTTACTTCCGTCCCTTTAAGGACTATTCCAGTTTCGTATTTTTCTAAAAGGTGATAGTCAAATAGAGCTTTTTTATTAGAAGAAATTAACTGTTTATTTTCATCTTTTCTATCCATTCATTTTAAATTAATTTATCTTAAAGTCAATCTTTTTGAAGTCAATCTTTTGGGTATCAATAATCTGATATTCTTTGGAGCGGAAGACGGGTCTCGAACCCGCGACCTACAGCTTGGAAGGCTGTCGCTCTACCAACTGAGCTACTTCCGCTTAAATCTTATGCTTAAAAAACAGGTTTTTCCTCGTTTAGCATATCACTGATCTTACTTATTAAAGTCTCCTTGGTAAATGGCTTAGTTAAATATTCCGAGGCCCCTAACATTAAAGCCTGTATTCTGTCTTCTTCTAAGTTACGGACGGTAAGGACAACAATAGGAATATGAGCCGTCTTCTTATTTGATTTAATTCTTTTAATGGCTTCAAAGCCATCCATCACTGGCATCATCAAATCCATAATAATTAAATCAGGTTTACGTTTTTCTGTTATTTCCACTGCTTCTTGACCATTATAAGCTTCCATGGTTAGATAGTTGTGGTCTTGCAAAAGTGCTCTTATTACCGTCAGGACATCTTTTTCGTCATCAACCAGCAATATTTTCTTCTTCTTTCTCGGTGACTGGATCCATCTTTCAATATCTTTAAGGCAAGAAATTAATTTAGCCGGTTCGATTGGCTTATTTAAATAGTCCGCCACCCCTAATCTAAAGATTTTTTCTTGATCATCAATCTGAACTATAGAGATAATAATCACTGGAATAAATTTAGTTTCTTCATAGAGACGTAGTTCTTCAATAATCTCAAAGCCATTTTTTCCAGGCATGAGAATATCTAAAGTAATGATGTCTGGAGTCTCTTCTCTGGCTTTTCTCACGGCTTCATTTCCATCATAGGCGGTGATAACTTCCATTCCTTCCCGCATTAGATAAGATTTTACTACTTTCACCACGTCGTGGTCATCATCGACTACTAAAACTTTCTTGGTTATTCTTTCTCCAAATCTAACTTTTTTGGTTATTTCTATCTCTTCTTCCTTTAATTTAGGTAAGGTAAAGTAAAAAGTGCTTCCTTGTCCAAGTTGGCTTTCTACCCAAATTTTACCTTCATGAGCTTCGATAATATTTTTACAGATGGATAAACCTAAGTTAGTTCCTTTGATTTGACTTCGTACGGAAGCAGGTACATCTATAGTTTCAAATTTAGTAAATATTTTTTTGAAATTAGAAGAATCAATCCCAATTCCATTATCTTGTACCCCAATGACTACCTCTTGAGAGTTTTGAGTAGAGTTTATCTTAATAACTCCTTGGGGTGAAGTAAACTTAATGGAATTAGAGATTAAATTTACTAAGACTTGTTTGATTCTATCTTCATCGACCATGACCGCCGGAAGGTTTTCTTCGGTTATATTTTCTAAGTTGATACTCTTTTCTTTTAATAATGGATTTAAAGAAACAATTACCTCTTCTGTTAAATTTTTAATATCAGTCAATCTTTTGTGCATCTTGATCTTGCCTGATTCAATTTTAGCTAAGTCTAAAAGGTCAGTAATTAATCGAATCAGCCGTTCCGTATTCTTCTTGATGATGTTTAAAAACATCCGTTGGCCTTCCCCGACAGGTCCTTCGGCTTCACCCAGCAAAAGTTCTACCGAGCCTTTAATTGAAGTTAAAGGAGTTCTTAGTTCATGAGAAACGTTAGAAACAAAACCAGACTTCATCTTATCTATTTCTTTTAAAAGAGTAATATCTCGTAATACCTCTACCCCTCCTATAATATCTCCATTTAGATCCTGCAAAGGAGATAAGCTGGCGCTAATTTTAATTTTTCTACCATCTTTAGTTGTGATTTCTCTTTCATGATCAACTACTGGTTTTCCAGTAGCTAAGACTTTATAAAAACTACATTCTTTATCCCCGAGATCTTGACAAAGCATATCCTTACAGGTCTTGCCTAATGCTTCTTCTTGGGTATATCCAAAGAGTTTTTCTAGGGCATCATTAAACACACCTATCTTTAAATTCTTGTCTATGGTAAGAACCCCATCGCTCATACTGTTAATAACAACCTCGATGGTCTTATTTTTTTCACTGGTAATTTTATGGATTAAGGCAGGAAGGCATAATTCTGGCGAAGCAATTCCTAAGACCACAAATTTAGCCTTTTCTTCACAAGTGGAGTAACCACAAGCACCACAGTTTAGGACATCTTCTTTTTTGTATCTTCCTATCTGCCTTAGAATTTCATCCATTTCTTTTTTAAGTATTTCCTTAGTAGGAGTTTGCCAATTCGAGAAATTTCTTTTGATTTCAATCTCCGCTGAGAGTTTCTGGTAATCAGGAACAGGAAGATGGCTTTTTGAGAGGACGTAATTCATCACGTCTTCTCTCTTTTCAAAATAACTCTTCTCTATATCCATAGCCGGGCCATCAATGCAACCTCGACAAAAATAAATATCGATCATCTTAGCTTTAACCTTTTTTCCAGCAGCCATAGCTTGTAAAGTTTCTATTCCTCTAGGGCCATCTAAAGTAAGGACATCATTCTTTGAGATTAAAGAACTCGGGTGGCTATAAGCGCCAGCAACCATTCCTCCGCAAGCTAAATAAAGTCTTGAAAAAGAAGCATTATAGCCATCTGTTTCTGAAGGAGGTAATTCTTGATAATTAATATTTTTTTCTTCCAGTAGTTCCTTTAACTCTTGGTAGGTAATCACTTCTTCTATGCCATTTCGGATGTCTTTATCTTTTACTTCTACTTTTTTAGCCAAGCAAGGACCAATATAAACAATCATAGCCGAAGGATCTTCTTTTTTTATAATCTTAGCGGTAGCAAACATAGAAGAAACAACAGGAATTAACTGAGGTAATAATATGGGGTAGTGGATCTCTATAAGATTAACAATGGCTGCGCAATGAGTGGTAATATAAGCATCTCCAGCTTGACTATTTTTTAGAATTTCTTGATATTTTTCATTAACAATCTCTCCTCCCGCAGCTGCTTCCCAGACTTCATCAAAACCTAATTCTTTGATCGCGGTGATGATTTTACGACCATTTGCCTCATTAAAAGCTCCTGGAAAAGTAGGGTCAATAATGGCTATCTTTTTACCTAACCTGTTTAAGATCCTTTTTACTTTTTCATGGTCATTTCTATAATGAATTACCCCTTGACTACACATATTAAAACAAATTCCACAAGAAATACAACGTTTAGCTATAATAGAGGCCCGATCTTCCGTGACTTTAATAGCTTTAACGACACAACCTCGAATGCAACTATAACATTTCTTACACTTGCCTTTTTTAGTGTAGACAACACTCATCTTTTTTCTCCTTTTCTTTGTAAGATATCTTCTAATTGCTCTGGAATATTAAAAGGATCAAATGGTTTAGTAATATACATTTCTACCCCTATGTCTAAACCTTTTCTAATATCGCTCATTTGAGTTTTAGCCGAGAGCATAATCACCGGAATTTTTTTTAAGGCAGGATTTTCTTTTATTATTTCACATACGTCATATCCCATGAGATCAGGGAGCATTATATCTAATAAGACGATATCTATTGTTTCATTAATCCTTTCTAAAGCTTCTTTTCCTGTAGAAGCAGTAATGACTTCATAATTTTTTAACTCTAAGACCTTTTTCAAAATACGTAGGATATCAATTTCATCATCCACTACTAAGACCTTTGTTTTTTTGTTTTCTGTCATTATTGACCTCCGTTGTGTAAAATTATGGTGGGGAGAGGAGGATTTGAACCTCCGAAGGTATACACCGTCAGATTTACAGTCTGATCCCTTTGGCCACTAGGGTATCTCCCCTTTTATATTGGAGCTGGCGATGGGAATTGAACCCGCAACCTGCGGTTTACAAAACCGCTGCTCTACCATTGAGCTACGCCAGCATATTAATCAAACTTAGAACATTAAGTATTATACTTTATTATTTTATTTTTTGTCAAGATATTCCAGCAATTCTTCCAGCAATTCTAATTATGAAAACTTACAAGACAGATTAACCTAATTTCTACGATTTTCATAGAAACATTAATAAATTTTCCCAAAGCTTGAATTAAAAAGAAACTTAATTTGATTCTAGCCCAGCCTTTTTAACATTTAATTATTTGAAAATAACTATAACAAATGCTATAATCTTTTCAGAAGGGGGATTATTATAAAACATTCTTTTTTAAATATTCTTTGCTGTCCAGGCTGTCTTTCTAGATTCCAATTAGAAAGTAGTCTCGTTAAAGGTGAAGAGATTGTAGAAGGTACCTTAAAGTGTCCGAGTTGTAACTATACCTTTTTTATTAAAGAAGGCATAGTTATCTTAGGAATAAAAGACAATCTTAGCCTTAAGGAAAAATTATCAGAGATGGAGGGAGAGTATCAATGGGTTTATGAAATGCATGACCAAGAAGAACATTTAACCTACTTAAAGAATTATCTTCCTCTGATCAATAAAGGAATAAAAGATATTGTTGAGAAAGAAAAAGTAATCTTAGATTTAGGTGCCGGGTGTTGCGAAACAAGCTACTTATTTACTCATTATGGAGCTTGGGTAATCGCGATGGATATGATGCCAGAATTTATCCGTTGTGGCCAAGCATTTATCGACCAAGATCATTACTTTGAACGTCTCGTTGGAGATATAGAGATACTCCCTTTTGCTGATCATTCTTTTGATCTGGTCTTTTGCAAAGAAATACTTCACCATTTGCCTTCACTCTCCAATGTGGTAAGTGAAATAGCTCGTATTTTAAAACCAAAAGGAAAGTGTGTTGTTTGGGAACCGGTAAAAGGTATACTTGAGAAAAAAGAAGATGAAGAGATACGTAAGAGTGGGCTTTCTCACCATGGATATAGTTTTTTTAACTATCAAAGATATTTTAGCCAATATTTTAAGCTGACTAAATGGGAACCATTATTAGAAAAGGTAAAGGTAAAAAAATTAATTACCTTACCAAGTTTTTTGCTTCCCCTTTACCTTTTTTTAAGAGGAGGGGGAATAAAGTTTAAGTTTTTACTAAAAGAAGAAGAAAGGGTGCCTCGGCTAAAGAATAAAGTAGTTCCTTTCACTTTAGAACGTTTTCATCGAAATGACTTATTAGTGGAAAGAGAAAAAGAGACAAAGATGAAGAAAGAGTTAGAGATTTTGCAAAGTATCTTTTAGTTTCTTAATTATGGTAGAAATATGGTAGAAAATTATGGCTGAAAAGGTTGATCTAATCATCATTGGAGCAGGGGTTGTAGGATTAGCCATTGCTTCTGAAATTGAAAGTCAGGGACAAGATATCTTTATCTTAGAAAAAAACTCAAGTTTTGGAGAAGAAACTAGTAGTCGTAATAGTGAAGTTATCCATGCTGGTCTTTATTATCCTAAAGATACTTTAAAAGCTATGACTTGTGTAGAAGGAAAAAATCTTCTTTATGAAACCTGCGAAAAAAATAATATCTTTTTCAAGAAGATAGGTAAATTAATTATCGCTCAAAGCCAAGCTGAGGAAGAAAAGTTAGAAAAATTACTAAAGAATGGAAGAGAAAATGGAGTAGATGATTTAAGGATCCTATCTGAAAAAGAAGTAAAAGAATTAGAGCCAGATCTTAAAGCTAAAACTGCTTTATATTCTCCTTCTACCGGTATCGTAGATACTCACCAATTAATGCAATATCTTTTACAAAAAGCCATGTCAAGAAAGGTAGAAATTTTATATCAAACCCCGGTAATAAATATTAGAAAAATATCCTCGGGATATGAGGTAGTAATCTTAGAATCTAAAAAAGAATATACTTTTACCTCAAGAATGGTAGTTAACTGTGCCGGCCTTAATAGTGATATCATAGCTCAAATGGCAGGCATAGATATCCTAAATTGTGACTATTTACTAAAATATTGCAAAGGAAGTTATTTTCAAGCGCACAAATTACATTCTATAAAACATTTAATTTATCCTGTCCCTACTGAGGTTAGTTTAGGTATTCATGTGGTTTTAGACAAGACAGGTCGCCTACGTTTAGGTCCTGACGCTGAATATATTAATAAAGAAATAAATTATCAGGTTGATCCTTCTAAAGGAACTTTATTTTATCGTTCTGTAAAACAATTTTTACCTTTTATAAATGAGGATGACTTAAGCCCTGATCTAGCAGGAATTAGACCAAAACTTCAAGGACAAGATGAGGATTTTAGGGATTTTGTGATAAGACATGAAGAAGATAAAGGTTATCCAGGATTTATTAATCTTATTGGCATTGATTCGCCTGGTCTTACTGCTTCCTTATCTATTGCTAAATATGTCCAAAAGATGATTAAAGATATTTAACAAATTTGGAGTAATTTAAAATGAAGAAGAAAGATATTGATGTTCAAAAAGTAGAAGAAGTAATCAAGTTTTTAGGTAAATACCATTTAGAAGAAATAGATATCAAAGAAGAGAAGATAAGAATAAGAGCTAAAAAAAATATAAAGAGCATCTCTTCTGAGAAGAAAGATCCTACTTCTTTTGAAGATGCAGCTAAGAATGAAAAAAAGAAGGAGTATAAAGAGATAAGATCTCCTTTAGCTGGAACTATATACCGAGCTCCTTTTTCTGGAGTTCTTCCTTTCGTGGAAGAAGAAAACTTTATTATAAAAGAACAAACCGTTGCCTTGGTAGAAGCGATGAAGTTATTTAATGAAATAAAATCAGAATTTGAAGGTAAGATTGTAAAAATATTATTTAAAGATGGACAAACGGTAGCTACCAACCAAGTCCTCTTTTTAGTAGAATAAAAAAGGGAAGAGTTTTACCTCTTCCCTTTTTTATTTTTTATAGAACTATTTTTATAGAACTAAATATTAATGTGCTGGAGCTGGAGCTGGAACTTCTGGAGCTGGAACTTCTGGAGCTGGAGCTTCTGGAGCTGGAGCTTCATCTTCTGCAACTGGAGCTTTATCTTCAGTAGCTTTTGGAGCACAACAATTAATACCCATAGCTAAAGTAAAAGCAAAGCAGACTGCTACCAGCAAAACTAATAAATTCTTCATATATCTTACTCCTTTCTTATTAAAATATCCTACTAAAATAATTTAGCATTAATAGCATTACTAAAATAATTTAGCATTAGAGAGAAATTATACGAATAATCAAAAATTTGTCAAGTAAAATTTTATAATTATTTAAAGATTAAAATATCATTTAAAGATTAAAAATGCACTATGTCAAATTTTCATTAATAAGTGCTATAAAATATGAAGTATTCAAACTAGAAGCAAGAGAAGAGCCTTAACTTAAGAGATATACTTGATCATTACTCCTTACTCTTTCCGTTGAAAATATGCCTACTTTTTCACCTTTTTTAGCTTTATCTACTTCTTGGTGGTCTATCTCTAAGGAATTAATAGTCATATTTTTAAGACCAGTTTTATAACCCACAAATAAGATTTCATTTCCTTTAGAGAGAGGATGATCTTCAATGACGATTTCAGCCACGCCAACTTTTTTATAATAATTTAAGACTCTTCCTACATATTTTTTTTTCTTAGAAGCGATGTTTCCTTCGCTCTTAGTTAAGTCTTGATCATTGGGCAACCCCAAGTAAAAGCCTTTAGAAAAGCCTCGATTATATACAGTTTGTAGTTTTTTTAGTAATTTATCAGTTAATTCCTGGTGATAAGCTTTTTGGTAATAAGCATCTAAAGCTTCTCGATAACACTGGGTAACTACCTTGACGTATTCGGGCGATTTAGACCGACCTTCAATCTTAAAAACATCTATCCCGGCCTTAATTAATTTATCAATTATCTCAATGGTGCATAAATCCTTAGCACTTAAAATGTAATTAGGGCCTATTTCTATTTCTAATTGATCATCTAAACTTTGATACTTTCTTCTGCAAGGTTGTAAACAGTTTCCTCGATTAGCGCTCTTTTGAAAGAAATATTGGCTTAAAAGACACCTCCCGGAAAGAGCTAAACACATTGCCCCATGAACAAAGCATTCAAGCTCAATACTATTTTTCTTCTTGATGGCCGATATTTGTTTAAGGCTTAATTCTCTGGCTAAGACAATTCTCTTCACGCCCAAATTTTGATAAAAATTAACGGTAGATGAGTTAGAGACACTGGCTTGAGTGCTAAGGTGGACATTTAAATTTAAAGCTAAAGCTTCAGAGATAACTAAATAGTCCCAACAAATAATAGCCTCAACTTGATATTCTTTAGCTTTGAAGAGGATCTTCTTAATCTTTTTTTCTTCTTGGTCATAGATAAGGGTATTTAAAGCCAGATAAACCTTAACGTTGTTTTTATGGCAGTAGTCAACGACCTTTCTTAATTCTCTTAAATGAAAATTTTCGGCTGAGATTCTAAGATTAAACTCTTTTAAACCAAGGTAAACAGCATCTGCCCCATTTTCTACGCTAGCCATAAGCATAGGCCAATTAGAAGCAGGAGAGACTAATTCTATCTTCTTCATGGATTGATATTTTTTTCTTTAATTATGGAGATTAAGGCTTCTACCACCAGAGGATCGTATTTTTTTCCTTTGCATCTCTCTAATTCCGCTAAGGCTTCTTCTTGGGATATTATTTTCCTATATATTCGCTCTGAAGTCATGGCTTCAAAAGCATCGGCTACGGAAAGGATACGAATAGCTAAGGGTAACTTTTCTGCCTCCAAAGAATCTGGATATCCTTCTCCATCTAAAGTTTCATGATGATGTTTTATGGCATCAAATACTTCTTCTGGAAAATCAAGGAGTTGTTTTTTTAACAACTCTTGGCCAATCTCAGGATGTTGTTTGATGATCTCCCATTCTTCATGGGTAAGTCTATCTTTTTTCAAGAGAATACTTTCTGGGATACCTATCTTGCCTATATCGTGAAGAACTGAAGCTACCTTGATCATTTCTTGAGGAACATTTAACTTTTGGGCAATTAAGAGAGAATACTCTTGCACCCTTTTTCCATGTTCAAAGGTAGAGGGATCCCTTGTTTCGACGACGGTTGTTAGAGAATGAGCAATCTTTAGCATCTCTTTGAGCTTAAGATTAGCTTTCTTTTTCTTTAGTCCTACATTTTTTAAAGCAGTGATAATCTTGGAATATAATTTAGAGGAATATAATTTAGAAAACATAGCTTTTTAAATCAACCCTTCTTCGTTTAGCTCTACTAACTTATCAATCACTTCAGAGTCAAAGTGAAGATGAGCTAATTTTTTTAACTCTTCAATGGCTACCTTCTTTTCCATGGCTTTAGAATAAGGCCGATCGGTAGTTAAAGCATCAAAAGCATCAGCTACTCTGATGATGCGGGCATAAATATGGATATCTTTTTCCTTTATTCTTTTAGGATAACCCGACCCATCAAAATTTTCGTGATGTTGCAAGATGCCTAACCTCGTATCTTCACTCAGCCAGTCTTCTAAAGGTTTAATAAGCTCGATACCTTTTTCAGGATGTTTAGCTAAGACTTCAAATTCTTCTTTTGATAACTTTTCATACTTAGTTAAGATGGCTTCTGGAATACTGAGTTTACCTACATCATGTAAAATAGCGGCTCTCTTAAGGCCGATTAAATTATCTGAAGTGCTGGGCAGGTGTCTTAATAGCCTTTTTCCTAAGGAAAGTGAAATATTAAAGACACGAAGGCTGTGGCCCCCGGTGTACGAATCTTTTGCTTCTACAGAGTTAACGATGGTTTGGATAGAGCTTAAGATCAGCCGTAGATTTTTATCTTCTAATGTAAGTTTGTGGAGTGTTTCTCCTAGATAATTAGTCATCAAGGAGATTAAACGTAGATCCTCAGAAGAGTAAAGATAAGGTAAGGTAAGTCTATTACCCATCAAGATAAGACCAAGAAGGTTATCTTCTTTAAAGATAGGTAAACAGAGCTCGGCTTTTATTCTTGTTAATTCATCTTTTATCGAAAGAAAAGAGTTTCTTTGATCTAAAGACTCTTTTCCAAGATTAAGTAAAAAGTTTATCTTATTTAGATCGATCAATTCTTTTTGTTCTTTTAAGTAAAGGATTAAGCAGTGGTTATGGGAAAATTCTATCTTAGAATGATGAAAGTTTGGGTTTTCTCTTAAATTATTAAAATCTCCATATTGGAGTAAATACTTGTTTAATTCTTCATGGTTTAAGAAGATCTTAATAAAAGAGGGGTTAAGGGCATACTTAAGACTATGGGTAATTCTTGAGAAAAGTTCACCCATGTTCTTAGCTTGGCTTATCTTTTCTATTTCTTGCCAGAGATAAGCTCGATATCTATACTTTTCTCTTGAAAATTCTTCTTCTTTTAAGTTAATAATTAATGAAGTAAGATGGTTAAATAAGAATCCGATGATTAAAGAGATTAAGATAGGGAATAAGAACCACATCGAACCTAATATTTCGCTAAAGGTCTCTTTAGTAAAAATGGTGATAGAGTAGATGAGGATTAAACTAACGATACCCGTTAAAGTAATTAAGGTGATCTTTTTAAAAGCTACTTTAATATCTAAAAGGTGATAATACAAGATGGAATAGGTAGTTAGAGAAAGCCAGATTAATGAAAAAAAGAAAGTTAGATATGAAAAGGCCGTATGTTTTAAGATTAAAGGTAAGAAAACACTAAAAATTAAACCTCCTAAGCCGTAAATGAAGATACCGGTAAAGAGATACTTAATGCACTCTCTTCTTTTAAAGTTACTTTTTTGATAATCTTTGAAGAGATAGTAAAAAGTCAGGCCTATTAAGATAAGGATATAGCTTCTCATTACTATATCTAAAGGTCCTGTCTTAGCTACTATTTGAGAAGGTAAGATAAGTACTTCTTTGACCAGTAAAGAAGTAATAAGCGAAAGAATAAAAAGAATAAGGCCTATGGAATAAGTAATAGTAGTAATAAGAATTGTCTTCTTGGGATTTATCTGGCTAAAAAATAAAACAAAGGTTAAGAAAGAAGGGACAATAAAGATGCCCAGCCAGGCCATTTTATGAAAAAAAAAGCTATATTTTGGAAACAAAAGATATATCAGTGAGTAGCTCAGAGGATGAATTCCTGAAAATAAAGCAGCTAAAGAGAGAGAAATATTAATCTTATGCTTGGGATTTTTAGCTAAGATAAATATAGCCAGACCAAAATTCAATAAAGAAATGATTAAAAAGACTATTCCTTTTAAGAGTCCTAAATTTATCATTGCTTATATCCCTTAAAGGTAAACGTTCAGCCCAAAGGTTAAGCAGGAAGTTAAAACCAAGAAAATCAGGTGATGTCTATGAATAGCTAACTTGAGTAAAGCTACCACACACAAGCATTTTTTGTCAATATATATTTACTTTTGTTACGAATTCCCCAACTTTGTAAAACTAAGACCTCATCTAGCCTTATGTTTATGTTATTAGGTTAATCAAATTTGTAAAATCTTATAATGAGAATTGCTGAAAAATATCTGTAATACCAAAATGAAAATGTCCTAATCTGGCAAAATGAAAATGTCCTGTTTAAGGATGTAAAATATCCCTCAAAAAAGGAGGGAGAAATGGAAGAAAAGGACATTTTCGA
>Ga0180009_10001975_pt1 | contig 24305 bp, 24 predicted proteins | sample OS_PC_MetaG_FD_123537 | JGI IMG/M metagenome (GOLD analysis project Ga0180009, IMG submission 123537) | Groundwater microbial communities from the Aspo Hard Rock Laboratory (HRL) deep subsurface site, Sweden - OS_PC_MetaG | ecosystem: Environmental > Aquatic > Deep subsurface > Groundwater...
AGGTCATGGCCATTCCATGGCCAAGAGCCATAACACAGCGGATGAGTGCTTTCCGGCTCGCCCTGCGGGAGCGCCCCTGAGGCTGCATTACGGCGTTGCAATCCTTGTCAAGGGCTTGCCATTGACTGCGGATCGCGTCTTGTACTGCAGCCTCAGGACGCGCTCTGAATGTCACAGTATTTCCGGCGGGGTACACTAGTTGCCCCACGTACCCCAGCGGCCGCACCGACCATGTCCGTGCGGCCTTATTTATCAGCCGTTGCCGAGCAGGCAGATGACAACACGCTGTGTGGCGTTCATACTTGTGTCGTCAACCACTGCCGATGTGCACGGATGTGACCGACCAGCAGCCCAGCAACAATAAGCTGTCCGAGCCGCAGGCTGAGCCTGATCCGCAGCAGTTTGCTGCACCCTGCCGGACATTGACAATGGGCGCGCCGTGGCGCTGGCTGGCGGCAGGTTGGGCGGATTACCGCAACAGCCTGCGCATCAGCCTGCTGTATGGACTGCTGCTGTTGCTGCTCAGCACGGGCGTGGTGCTGCTGGCGTGGTGGCTGGGGCAATATGTGCTGGTGCTGGCCATGCTGACCGGTTTCGTTTTCATCGCCCCGTTGCTGGCGACCGGTCTGTATTCGGTCAGCCGGCAGTTGCAACGGGGCGAGACGCCATCCGTGCAACGCAGCATACTGCGCATGCAACTGGCCATGCGTGATGCCCTGCTGTTTGCTCTGGTGCTGCTGGTCATTTTTCTGGTCTGGGTGCGTGCAGCCTCCATGGTGCATGTCTTTTTTCCGGTCAGCGGGGTGCAGCAATGGCAGGCACTGCTGCTGTTTCTGAGCGTCGGCAGTGCGGTGGGATCGATATTTGCCCTGATTACCTTCGCTGCGGCCGCATTCTCGCTGCCGATGATTGTCGATCGCGACGCTGACATGGTCACCGCCATCGTCAGCAGCGTCAATGCAGTGCTGCGCAACAAGCCGCCGATGCTGGTGTGGATCGGCATCATCGTGACGCTGACCGCCGCGGGTTTCGCCAGCTTCGGGCTGGGGCTGCTGGTGGTGATCCCGGTGCTGGGTTATGCCAGCCATCATGCCTACGTCGAGACCATTGATGCCAGTGCCTGGCCGCCGGCCGAGGAGCCTGTTGGATTTGACCGAACGTAGCGAAGGAAAGCCGGCTGCAATCTGAACAGCATCCTGCCGACGAACGATGTGAGGTAGGCAATGAAATACAGCACATGCAACCTGAGCAACAGTTCTATGGTCACAATCGGTATTGATCCAACAGAGGGCTGATGATGAAACGCTTACTGTGGACGTTTTGTCTGCTGTTGTGCCAGCCGCTGCTGGCGCAGGATGGTGCGGCCAACATGAACGCGGTGCTGGCTTTGCAACAGTTGCAGCAGCGCGCTGATCAGGCCTATACCGAGAACAATTTTGCCCGCGCCCATGAACTCTACCAGCATCTGAATCGGATCGGCGACAAGTTTGCCCAGTTTCGTATCGCCGCCATGTATGAAGACGGCCGCCATGTTGAACAAAGTCTGGTCGAAGCCTATGCCTGGTCATTTCTGGCTGCGGAAACCGGCCGTCAGGCCTTCCGTGATTACCATGCTCAGATCAAGGCCAGGTTAAGCTCGCAGCAGTTGTCCCTGGCACGTGAGCGGGCCAGTGAGCTGATTGCCGAGCATGGCATCTTTGCCCAGGCCGTTCGTGCCCAGAATCTGTTACGGGAAGAGCTTAAAAGCTGCACCGGCTCCAAGGTCGGCAACCGCTGTGATGCGGTCAGTTCGGTCAGTTTTGACTGCGGATTGGGTGCCGATCGACTACCGGAGCCGAAATGCCTGCGCATCGGCAGCATGGGGCTGCCGGCTGTGGCTGGTGCGTTTCCGGCCCAGATTCGCCAGGTGCAGAACGGCTTGCGGGATTTTATCCGCGAGTACAATCCCGGTCGCGTGGAGCTGGGTGATTTTGAACTGGTCCCGGATGAGAACGATTGAGCTGCAGCAGCATCTGCTATGGTGGAGCATAACGACGGTGAAAGATAAGATCGATTGCAACGGTTGTTTGCCATAAGGGTTAAGTCATCGTGTCCAACTGAGAAAGGAGATAGACATGTATCGCAACAAGCATCAATGGATCGTACTGCTGGCAGCACTGCTGCTCACGCCACTGGCGCAGGCACAGTTGTTCAGCTTCAACAGCCCGCTGGGTGGGGCGACCAATGCCAAGCTGACCCTGCAGATGCTCCAGCAACGCGCCGACCTGGCCTATGCCAGCGGTCAGGACAAGCGGGCCTGGAAGCTGTATCAGCAACTGGCTGATGTTGGCGACAAGTTTGCCCAGTTCCGTATCGCCAGCATGTATGAAGATGGTCGGCACGTGCAGCGTGATCTGGTGCAGGCCCACAGCTGGGCCGCATTGGCGGCTGAGACCGGACGCAAGGAGTTCCGGCAATATCAGACACAGTTGCGCACCCAGCTCAATGCCAGTCAACTGGCCGATTCTGAGCAGTTGACGCAGGATCTGATCGCCGAATACGGCATATTCAATCAGGCCGTCACTGCGTTGGACGTGCTTCGTGATGGTGTCACAAAATGCACCGGGTCTCGTGTGGGCAGCCGCTGTGACCGGGTCGAAAGCGCCATGCTTGGGTGCAGCATCAGCAGTGATTACCCGCCCGATGGCCACTGCCTTCGTATTGGCAGTCTTGGTCTGGCTGATATACGCGGATCATTTCCGGCCAACCTGCGATCCATTGAGAAAGCACTGCATGTGTTCGTCAATGAGTACAATCCCGGCCGCGTGGAGTTGGGTGATTTCGAATGGTTTGAGCAGGCGATGCAACACTAGACAAAGTGGCCTGATGAGTTAGATGATTCCGGTGGCAGCTACCTGCCACCGGATCAACCAGACGGTAACCACGGGCAGGAGTCATCTGAATCATGTCCGACTGCGGATAATTCACCGCCAGCTGATGTCATAAGTTATAAGATGTTACTCGTCGGTGGACGCTGGCATCGTTACCCAGATGTATGGAGCTTGTCATGGCAAATCATCAGAAACTCAATCGACTGCTTTCGTCAGCAGTGACCCTGCTGTTGCTGTCCACGGCAACGCTGGCACAGGATTTCATTGCCAGTCCCAGCGAACCGCATGGCCTGGTGGTCACCAGCGTTGATCTGGAAGCACAGAATATCTACTCCGTCTATGCCGTTGCCGTCAATGGCCAGGAACTGGCCCGGCGAGAAAATGCCCTGTGGCTGAAGCCGGGTGAGCACACCATCAAGGCGGTGAACAAGACCACCCTGAATCGCAATTTCGTACCGGGTCTGCGCGGTGATCGCAGTCGCGAGTCCATGCAGCCGCTGACGCTGGATGTCGAAGCCGGCAAAACCTACTACGTCGGTCTCAAGGCAGACAGTGGTCGCCGCGCCGACTGGCAGCTGGTGGTGTGGAAGATCGAGGATCAGAACTGAAGCGGTCCCAGTCAGCCTGCATTCCGGGCTGAGCGCAGCTTGACGATGCCCGCGTCGGCATCGCTGTGGGCGGTCTGATCAAGCCAGAAAGCAGGCTTCAATAAGCGAACTGGTTGAAGATTGGATCGATGTTGCCGCCCCATTCCCTGCCGAACAGATCCAGTTTTTCCTGTGCCGGTGAGCGACCAGTGACCACCACCTGCTGCAATGATTGCAGATACACACTCTCATCATGACCTTCTGCGTTGCGGCAATTGCGCGCACGCAATCCTTCCTCGGCCAGGGCAAAAACCTCTCGCGCCAGCTCCTGCAGCGGACGCCCATCCACTTTGGCCTGCAGGCCATGGCGCGACACGTCCTCCAGAAAGTCGGCACGCGCTGCACTGTCCCAGTGACTGACCAGATCCCAGGCAGCATCCAGACTGGGCTGGTGATACAGCAGGCCGGTCCAGAAAGCCGGCAGTGCGCAGATGCGATTCCACGGCCCGCCGTCGGCACCGCGCATTTCCAGAAACTGCTTCAGCCGCACTTCCGGGAATGCCGTGGTGAGATGATCTTCCCAGTCCTGCAGGGTTGGCAGTTCGCCCGGCACTGCCGGCAGTTGGCCACGCAGAAAGTCACGGAAAGACTGTCCGGCGGCATCAATGTGGTGGCCATTGCGGTAAACAAAGTACATCGGCACATCCAGCATGTAATCGACGTAACGCTCAAAACCCATGCCGTCGGCAAAGACAAAATCCAGCTGGCCGCAACGCTGCGGATCGGTGTCGGTCCAGATGTGCGAGCGGTAGCTGAGGTAGCCCGAGGGCTTGCCTTCCACAAATGGTGAGTTGGCGAACAGGGCGGTGGCCAGCGGCTGCAGAGCCAGGCTGGTGCGGAACTTCTTCACCATGTCGGCTTCGCTGGAAAAGTCCAGATTGACCTGGATGGTGCAGGTGCGCTTCATCATGTCCAGACCCAGTGAGCCCACTCTGGGCATGTGCTGGCGCATGATCACGTAGCGCTCCTTGGGCATCCACGGGATGTCGTCGCGTTGCCATTTGGGCTGAAAACCCAGACCGATGAAGCGCACTCCCAGCGGATCAGACACCGTCTTCAGCTCGGCCAGATGCTGTTGTGCCTCGCTGCAGGTCTGGTGCAGATTGTGCACCGGCTTGCCGGACAACTCCAGCTGGCCGCCCGGTTCCAGCGTGATGGAACAGCCATCCTTGCGCAGCGCGATGATGTTGCCGTTCTCCTCCACTGCGGTCCAGTCGAAGTGGTCGCGCAGCGCCGCCAGAATACTGGCGATGCCACGTTCACCCTCATACTGCAGCGGTCGCAGTGTGTCGGTGTAATAGCCGAATTTCTCGTGCTCGGTGCCGATGCGCCAGTCGGCGACCGGTTTGCATCCACGACTCAGGCTGTCAATCAGCTGCTGTTTGTCGGTGATCACGGGGGAATGGCTGTGGTTCGCGGGCGGCTGCGACATGTCAAGATCTGGCTGGCAATGGCGTGGCAGTGATTATCGGCCATGTTGGCGGGCTTGTCAGCAGCTTTGTGCCGATGCAGCTTGTTGATGCGGCCGACGATGGTATCATCACAACCATGCATGAGCAGCGGTAATCGGCACAACATGTTCGCGCGGCAGAACACCATCATCAGCATCGGTCTGGCTGCGCTGGCGGCTGTCTGTCTGCTTGCTGGCTGTCAGCCGCAAACGCCTGCCTCCGATGCGCCGCAGACAGCGGTGACGCTGCCACCCAGCCCGGCCAACGCCGCCACCGATCCCGGCTTCAGCATTCTGCGCCGTGGCAACGGTTCCGAGCCGGAGACGCTGGATCCGCATCTGGCAGCCGGGGTCCCGGCCAGCAACATCATTCGTGATCTGTTTGAGGGGCTGACCAGTGAGTCGCCAAGCGGTGAGATTGTGCCGGGAGCGGCCAGCCACTGGAACATCAGTCGCGATGGCAAAACCTACACTTTTTACCTGCGCGACGACGTGCTGTGGTCCAATGGCGACCCGCTGCATGCGCAGGATTTTGTCTACGGACTGCAACGCAGCCTGGACCCGGCAACCGGCGCGCACTACGGCCAGATCCTGGCTCCGATCCGTCATGCCAGTCAGGCTCTGGCCGGAACGGTGCCGGTGACCGAGATCGGGGTGCAGGCGTTGAATGACCGCACCGTGCAGATCGAGCTGGATAACCCGACGCCATATTTTCTCACCCTGCTCAGCCACCCATCCACTTTTCCGGCACATCGCGCCACCATCGAGCGCTGGGGCAACGAGCATGTGCGTCCCGGCCGGCTGGTCAGCAACGGTGCCTATGTGCTGGCTGAGTGGGTGGCGCAGGCGCGCATCAAGCTGATCCGCAATCCGCGCTACTGGAACGCTGCCAACACCGGCATTGATCAGGTCAACTATTATCCCATCAGCGACACCCACGCGGAACTGAACCGGTTTCGTGCCGGCGAACTGGACTGGACCTACGAGGTGCCCAACAGCCAGTTCAGCTGGCTGCGCGAGAACATGCGTGACGAGCTGATCATCAGCCCGTGGATGGGCACCTACTATCTGGGCATGAACCTGCTGCGTGAGCCACTGGGCAGCAGTCGCGAACTGCGCATGGCGCTGAACCTGGCCATTGATCGTGACATTCTCACCAGCAAGGTGACCCGCTTCGGTGAGCTGCCCAGTTTCAACCTGGTGCCGCCGGGAGTTCCGGATTATGAGCAGGCCGAACTGGAATACATGCAGCTCAGCCAGAGCCAGCGCGAGCAGCGTGCGGTCGAGCTTTACCGTCAGGCCGGTTATCGACCTGGCCGGCCACTGAGCCTGCAGCTGCGTTACAACAACAGCGCCAACAACAACAAGATCGCGCTGGCCGTGGCCGCCATGTGGAAACAGGTGCTGGGTGTGCAAACCAGCCTGATCAACGAAGAATGGAAAGTGTTTCTGCAGAATCGCCGCCAGCGGCGGGTGACCGAGGTGTTCCGCAGCGGCTGGATCGGTGATTATGGCGATGCCTACACCTTTCTCGATATCTTTCAGGGCGATCATGGCCAGAACGACACCGGCTATGACAACCCCAGCTATAACCTGCTGCTGCAGCAGATTGCCGAGGAGCGGCTGGCCTCACGTCGCGCGCGGCTGATGCGCGAGGCCGAGCGGCTGCTGCTCAGCGAGCAACCCATCATCCCCCTGTACACCTACGTTACCAAGCGCCTGGTGAACCCGGCGCTGGGCGGCTGGCAGAGCAACGTGATGGATCATCACTACAGCAAGCACATGTTTTTCCGCAGCGGCGAAGAACTGGTGCAGACGTCGGCGGATAGCGACCGGCAGTAGACCCAGGGCAATGAGATGGGCAGTGAGATAGGCAGCGGGATCAGCGCGATCCGCTGCCGCCAGGTGCGCCACGATGGCCGACGGGCGACACTGCCACAGCCTGAGCGCTGGCCCGTGCAGAAGCCCGTGAAGAGGCGGCAGAACCGGTCTGGGTACTGCTCTGGGCGCTGCTTTGGGCGCTGCTGCCCTGTGCTGCCTCGTCATTGTCGGTTTCGGCATTGGCCAGAGCCTGGCTGAGCAGTTTGTCACGCATGGTTTCATTGAACGGCTCGGCCCCGAACCAGATGCTGAAATAGCCGGCCGCCTCGTCGTCGCCGCCACAATCGGCCACCACTGCATCATCCACCAGCATGCGCAGGCCACGGGCGGGTTCGAAACGCACATCAATGCGACTGCCTTCCGGGGTGTTGGCATAGGCGTCGGTCATGCAGTTGAACTCCTCGCTGCGCGCGGCCAGAGCCTGCTGATCGAAGTTGTCCGCCAGACTGTCCAGCGCCATGTCGCGCAGCCGTTCGCCTTCGGCATCACGGGTCAGCAGCACGGAGTACTGCTGCGCGACGCTGCCCTGCAACACGGCATCGGCCTGTGCACACTGATCCAGATACAATCCGGCGTAACCGAACTTGATCAGACCCAGCGCACGCAGGGTGACGCTGCCACACAGCTGCAGCCTGGCATTGCCGGTGTCGATGCTCTGCGGCAGGTCGGACTTGTCCACAGCCTGTGCCGTGCCGGCGCTCAGCAGCAGGGCGATGATGATAAGCAGATGTTGCATGCCTTTATGGTTCATAACTTGTTCCTCACTCGGTGCAGCAGACCACCAACAAACGGCAGGTTGCTGTAGAAGCCGTCATTGGAGTCCCAGAAATCCTGATGCAGGATAATTTCTCCACTTTCGTTGAAACGCAGATGAGAGATTCCCAGCGAACGCGATTCGATGTTCTTGCCGGCGGCCCTGAAGGCGAAATCCATCACCCAGCGCACGTAGACGTCCTCGCCATCCTGGCTGTGCGAAAGCACCTCGACTGTGCTTGAGGTCACCGTTTCCCCGGTTTCCTGCAGATACGGTGCCAGCTCGTCGATGCTGCGCAGGGTCTTGAAGGTGTCATTGAAATACAGCTCATCGGCGTACAGGGATTCCACCTGCTGGCGCAGATCGGTAATGGTGAAATCACCCAGGGTGGCGGCAAAGCGCTCCACGCCGCGCGCGATGACCTCACTGTCGTCGCTGCCGCGATGTGTCTGCAGGGCCTGCAGGTAATCGTCGGCGTAATAGCTTTTAACCTGTTTGCTGGCGCATCCGAACAACATAAGACTGGCTCCTGTAATCAGTATAAAAGTCAGCGCACCGCCAGCCAGCAAGCCGTGCAGAAAACGCTTGCGGCCAGAATTCGGGTGCTTACTATCGGCATTGGTCTGGTATGATCTGTGCATAAATTTCTCAACCAAGATTGTCCTGTGCAAGACCTGTTACGGTTCTGCGTTACGGATATGAACCGCTTCAACTGAATCTGGCAACGATCCAGTCAGGCAGCCAGCAAATCTGGCCACCGACAGATCTGGCAGTCGGCGAATCGGGCTATATGTTTATTGTGATGAACCGTGCATCGCGTGCATCCGCGCTGGCGACAGCGGCGAAGCTATGCACTCTCGCACTGATCAACATGCTATCACCACAAGGCCAGACAAAAGGATGAATCATTTGTTGACCCGATTGCGCAAGGCGCTGCTCATCTGGCTGGACAACAAGCACCATCAGTCACCTATGGATGGTGAAGATGTTCGTCGTATCGACCTGATACGGATTCTGCCGTTCATCTTCCTGCATGTGATGTGCCTGGGCGTGCTGGTGGTCGGGGTGAGCTGGTTTGCCGTGCTGTTTGCGCTGTTTACCTATCTGATCCGCATGTTTGCGATCACCGCCTTTTATCATCGCTACTTCGCCCATCGTGCCTTTCGCACTTCCCGCCCGGTGCAGTTCCTGTTTGCCATGCTGGGGGCCACTGCGACCCAGCGCGGTGCCCTGTGGTGGGCGGCGCATCACCGCACCCATCACCGTCATTCCGACACCGAACACGACCCGCACACACCGCAGCAGGGATTTTTCTGGTCGCACATGGGCTGGTTTCTCAGCCGCAAACATGTGCACACCGAGGCCGACAGCATTCCTGACCTGATGCGCTACCCGGAGCTGCGCTGGCTGGATCGCTTTGATCTGCTCATGCCGGTGCTGTTTGCCACCGGCATCTTCCTGCTTGGCGGCTGGCTGGAGACTGCCGCACCGCAGCTCGGTACCAGCGCAGGTCAACTGCTGATCTGGGGCTACTTCATCTCCACGGTGGTGCTGATCCACGTCACGCTGATGATCAACTCGCTGGCCCATGTCTGCGGTCGGCGGCGCTATGCGACACCGGATCACAGCCGCAACAACTGGCTGCTGGCCTTGCTCACCCTGGGGGAAGGCTGGCACAACAACCACCACCATTATCCCGGCAGTGCCCGCCAGGGGTTTTACTGGTGGGAGATCGACATCAGCTTTTATCTGCTCAAACTGATGTCCTGGCTGGGTCTGGTCAGTGACCTCAAGCCGGTGCCGGCGGCAATCCGCGAAAATCGCGGAGTCATGCGCCGTCGCCGCAACAAGCACTGAACCCCGGCATGACCAGCAAGCCACATCTGGCCGTCATCGGTGCCGGCATTGCCGGCATGTATGCCGCCTGGCGGCTGGATGCGCTGGGTTATCGGGTCAGCCTGTTCGAGCGCCACGGCAGACCGGGCGGCCACACCGACACCCATGTCATCGAAGACGCCAGCGGCAGCCTGGCCATCGACACCGGCTTTATCGTCTTCAACCGGCGCGACTATCCGCTGCTTTCGGCCATGTTCGATCAGCTTGGCGTGCGCACCCAGCCAACCACGATGAGCTTCTCTGCGCACGATCCGGATGCGCCGCACTGGGCCTACGCCGCCGGCGAGCGCGGCGGCCTGTTTGCCAACCGCAGCAGGCTGTGGTCGCGTTCGCACTGGCAGATGCTGGCCGGCATCGTGCGCTTTTACCGGCGCGGCAAGCAGGCTGATCTGCAGCGGCTGCAGGGCACGCTGGGAGAGCACCTGCAGCGCGATTACAGCAGCAGCTTTGCCCAGCGCCACCTGCTGCCAATGGTGGCGGCACTGTGGTCATGCAGCATTGAGCAGGCGCGCAATTACCCGCTGCGCGATCTGATCGAGTACATGCGCGCCCACGGCATGCTGGATCTGCTCGGGCGACCGCAGTGGGAGACCGTGCGCGGCGGCTCCAGCCGCTATATTGCTGCCCTGCAGCAGCACTGGTCGGTGCAGCTGCATTGCCGCAGCGCGGTGGAACAGGTGCAGACGGTGGGCAATCAGACAGCGCCACCACAGCAGCGTCTGCGCATCGACGGCCACTGGCATGCGCAGCAGTTTGCCGGCGTGGTGTTTGCCTGTGCCGCCGATCAGGCGCTGGCCATGCTGGCTGCGCCCGAAGCCGACGAGCACCGCCTGCTCAGCCAGATCGGCTACGCCGACAACGACACCGTGCTGCACACCGACGCCAGCGTAATGCCGAAGCAACGGCGCTGCTGGGCAAGCTGGAATGTGCGGCTGGCGGCGGACGCGGCGCAGCGCTGCACCGCCAGTTACTGGATGAACCGCTTGCAGCGTCTGCCCACGCCCAGCAATTACTTTGTCAGCCTCAATCAGACCGCGCTGATCGATCCCGCCCGCATCCTCAAGCAGCGCCATTACCGCCATCCGCGTTATGATGCCAGCAGCTGCCAGGCACGACGCCAGTTGCCACAGCTTGCTGGCGGGCAGCAGCGACGCTGGTATTGTGGTGCCTGGACCGGCTGGGGCTTTCACGAGGACGGCGCACGCAGCGCCGAACAGGTGGTGCAATCCATACAGCAGCAGATTCCGGCATGAGCATGGCAACGACCGCAACAGCGACTGCAGACCAGACTGCCGCTGCTGCCGCGCCAGCGGTGGCGGTCAGGCCCGGACTGGCCCATGGCGAGGTGCGCCATCGCCGGCATCTGCCGCAACCGCACCAGCTCAGCTATCCCCAGCACATGGCCCTGCTCGACGTCGACCGGCTGCCGCCGCTGCTGCAGCGATCCGGCTTCTGGTCCAGACTGCGCCGGGCCGGGCTGGGTTTTCGCCGGGCCGACTACATGCCGGGGCCGGCGCAGCATCCGGAGCAGCCATTGGGCAGCGTGCTGCGCGATCGCGTGCAGCGCGAAACCGGCGTCCGTCCCGACGGCAGCATTGTGCTGCTGGGCCATCTGCGCCAGTGGGGCTACTGCTTCAACCCGGTGTGCTTTTATTTTTGTCATCATCAGGGACGGCTGGCGGCGATCGTGGCAGAAATCACCAACACACCATGGGGCGAGCGGCATGCCTATGTGCTGGATCTGAACCAGGCTGAGCCGGCCGCAGCCGGACACCGTTTCCGCTTCCGCAAGGCGTTTCACGTGTCGCCATACATGCCCATGGACATCGACTACTGCTGGACCTTCACCGTGCGCGATCAGCACATCGCTATACTGATGCAGCTGTATCGTGAGCAGCAGTGCGTGTTTGATGCCGCCTACGGATTGCGCATCGAGCCGCTGGAAGAAAAGCGGCTGCGCCAGCTGGCTTGGCGACATCCGCTGCAGTGCCAACGGGTGTGGTGGGGCATCTACTGGCACGCGCTGCGGCTGAAACTGAAGAAAATACGCTTTCATCCTCATCCAGACAGGACTTGACCGATGCTCAACGAAAGTCAGAAACCGGCCACCTCCAGCCTGCCAGCCAGCCGACGCCAGCCGCTGTCGGTCATGGATAAGCGCATCCGTGCGGCGGCGCTTGAGCGGCTGCGTGCGCTGCGTCTGGGTTGTGTGCGCATCATCGACGAGCATGCCGAACACATCCTCGGTGATCCGCGCGCTGCGCTGCAGGCCGAGGTGATCGTCAACGATCACCGCTTCTGGCGCATGCTGGCGTCCGGCGGCAGCCTGGGCGCAGGCGAAGCCTACATGCATGGTCTGTGGGACAGCCCCGACCTCACTGCCGTGGTGCAGGTGCTGGCGCGCAACCGCGAGGTGTTGCCGGACCTGAATCGGCAGAACTGGCTGCAGCGCAAGCTGATCCAGTGGTGGCATGCGCGCAATCGCAACAGCGTGCAGGGCAGTCGCCGCAACATCAGCGCGCATTATGACCTGAGCAACGCGTTTTTCAGTCTGTGGCTGGATCAGGGCATGAATTACTCCTCGGCCTGGTTTGCCGGTGACGATCCCGCCAGCATGACGCTGGAGGCGGCGCAGGCGGCCAAGCTCGAACGCATCTGCACCACGCTCAAGCTCAAACCGGGTGACAGCATCATGGAAATCGGCTGTGGCTGGGGTGATTTTGCGCTGCACGCCGCCGGCCGGCACGGCTGCCACGTCACCGCCACCACCATCTCCGCGGCCCAGTACAAGCATGCCCGCCAGCGCATCGATGCCGCCGGTCTTGTAGATCGCATCAACTTGATCAGCACCGATTACCGTGACCTGCAGGGGCAGTTTGATCATGTGGTTTCCATCGAGATGATCGAGGCGGTCGGCCATCACTACGTCGATGGCTACTTCGCCAAAATCGCCAGCCTGCTTAAGCCCGGTGGACAGGCTCTGATCCAGGCCATCACCATCGAAGACCACCGCTACGAACAGGCGCTGCACAATGTCGATTTCATCAAGCGCTACATTTTTCCCGGCAGCTTCATCCCCGGGTTGGCCCGGCTGCAGCAGTCGATTCAGGCGGCGGCGCTGGAAACCTGTGCGGCATTCGACATTGGCCTGAGTTATGCACGCACGCTGAAGCACTGGCGGCAGCGCTTCTGCGCGCACCTGGATGAAGTGCGCGCACTGGGTTTTGATGAGCAGTTCATCCGCATGTGGCTGTATTACTTCGCCTATTGCGAAGGCGGCTTTGCCGAGCGCGCCATCAGTGACGTGCAGCTGCATCTACGCAAAGCCTGACACAGAACAGTGCCGGCATGAAACTGACTGACTGGCAGCAGCGCCTGCCCCATCGCAGCATGCTGCTAAAAGTGGTGAACTACCTGTTTTTCCATTTTCTGTGGCCGGCCTGCATTTTTGGTGCCGCCGCCCAGGTCTGGTGGCCCGGCGCGCTGCTGCTGGCGGTGTTTTTTCTTTGGCACTGGCTGTCCGGCAGCACCGTTCGCGGTGACTGGACGCTGGTGCTGCTGTGTGTGCTGCTGGGCTTTGTTGTCGACACGCTGTGGATCCGCCTGGGTCTGCTCAGCTTTGCCACGCCGTGGCCCAGCGCCCAGTTTGCCCCGATCTGGATCGTCGTGCTGTGGGCCGGACTGGCGCTGGCACTGAATCACTGCCTGCTGGTACTGCAGCGCCGACTCAAGCTCACCGCACTGCTGTTTCTGCTGGCCTCACCGTTTTCATATTGGTGCGGCAGCAAATTCGACGCGGTGAGCTGGACGGCCCCGGACTGGCAGGTGATTGCCGCCACCGGTGTCAGCTGGGCATTGCTGATGCCGCTGTTGCTGAGGCTGGCGTCCAGACTGCGTGGTAATGCGATCCCGCCGGAACGAGCAGCTGCCGGCCAGACCTGACGCCAGAGCAGCGGCCAACTGTGCCGATGTGCGCCTCAGCTTCTATAATGTCTCCATTGATCTCAAGGAATCTGTTTTGAACCTCATGCACCCGAATTTTCGTCCGTCATGGCTGCGCTGATTGATCTGGCCGAACGCGGCCTGTTGCCCGACAGTCTGATCCGTTACGGCATGCGCCGGCTTATGCGCAACCGCCTGCAGGCGCATTATGCCGATGGCATCGAGGCGCAGACGCAAGCCTATCGGGAACTGTTGCAGGAACTCAGACAAAGCCCGGTCGCCATCGAAACCGATGCCGCCAACGAGCAGCACTACATGGTGCCCACCGACTTCTTCAAGCTGGTGCTGGGCAAACACCTCAAGTACAGCTGTGCATTGTGGCCGGACGGGGTCACCGATCTGGACCAGGCCGAGCAGGCCATGCTGCAGCTGTATGGCCAGCGCGCCGGGCTGGCCGACGGCCAGAACATTCTGGAGCTGGGCTGTGGCTGGGGTTCGCTGACGCTGTGGATGGCGGCAAACTACCCGGGCGCCCGCATCACCGCCGTGTCCAACTCCTCATCGCAGCGCGAGCACATTGAGGCGCAGGCGCGCGCACGCGGTCTGGACAATGTGCAGATACTCACCGCTGACGTCAATCACTTCACCCCGCCGCAGCAGGATTACGACCGCATCGTCTCGATTGAGATGTTCGAGCACATGCGCAACTATCAGACCCTGCTGCAACGGGTGGCGACCTGGCTGGCCGACGATGGCCGCCTGTTTGTACATATTTTCTGCCATCATCGCCTGATGTATCCGTTTGAGACCGAAGGCGAGCACAACTGGATGGGCAAGTACTTCTTTACCGGCGGCCTGATGCCGGCGCTGGACACGCTGCTGCACTTTCAGCAGGATCTGCTGCTGGAGGATTTCTGGGCCGTGGACGGTCGTCACTACGAGAAAACCTCGAACGCCTGGCTGGCCCTGCTGGATCAGCGCAGCGCTGAGGTGCTGGAAGTCTGCCGCCAGACCTATGGCGATGCGCAGGCAAAGATCTGGCGCCAGCGCTGGCGCATGTTTTTCATGGCCTGTGCCGAGCTGTTTGGCATGCATCACGGACGCGAGTGGCTGGTTGGCCACTACCTGTTCAGCAAACGCAGCTGAGTTGAAAGCACACTGATCATGGCACTGACCCGGCTTGAATACTGGCTCACCACACCGATCAGTGTGCTGTGGCGGGATATTCAGGATGGTCAGATCAGCAACAAGCTGGTGCGGGTGTTCTTTCTGCAGATCCTGGCCATTTCCATGGCCGCCGGCGTCGGCGTCTGGATTGCCATTCAGGCGGTCGAGGGCATGGTGCTGGAAAAAACCCTGGCTGCGGAAGCGGAGTATTTCTGGCAGCGCTATGCCGATGGCGGCACGCCGCAGCTGCCCGATACCAACAGCCTGAAAATGTTTCTGGTCGATGTCGGCGACGAGGCCAGCCTGCCGCAGCCGCTGCGCGGTCAGCAGGCGGGCTTTCGCCGGGTCGACATGGCCAGCGCCGAGCGCAGCAGCATTCACGTCAGCGAGCGCTACGGCAAGAAGCTGGTGTTGCTGTTTCGCGGGGAAAAACTGCTGCAGGCCTCGTTTCTGCTCGGGGTGGCACCGCTGTTGGGGGCCATGCTGGTGATCTACTTCCTCACCTGGCTGGGCTACATCAGCTCCAAGCGGGCCTTGTCACCGCTGGTCAAGCTGGCCGAGCGGGTGGAGAATTTCGATTTTTCCAGCCAGAAGCTGACCGCCATCAACATGGCCGACATCGCCGCCGAGGCCGACATCGAAACGCTGTCGCTGCTGCGCGCATTCGAGCATTTCACCGCGCGACTGCAAAGCATGATAGAGCGCGAGCGCCTGTTCACGCGCAATGCCAGCCACGAACTGCGCACGCCGCTGGCCGTGGTCAAGGGCAACATGGAACTGCTGCGCCACCGGGCCGACAAGCCGGAATTGCGCCAGCAGGCGATCGAGCGCATGCAGCGCGCGGTCACCGACATGCAGGGGCTGATCGAGGCACTGCTGCTGCTGGCACGCGACGAGCAGCAGCACATGCCGGAGACCGACATCGACGTGGCCGCGCTGCTGCGCAAGATCATGGACACAGAAGCCTCGATCCAGGGCAAGCAGCAGCTGCAGCAGAGCATCGACAGCAAGTATCCACTGCTGCTGCGTGCGCCTGAGCGCGTGCTCAGCATCATTTTTTCCAACCTGCTGCGCAATGCCTTCACCTACACCGACAGCGGCGCGGTCACGGTCACCATCAACAAGCGTTCGGTGAGCATCACCGACACCGGCATCGGCATGGACAAGACCGAACTCAATCACGCCTTTGAGCCGTTTTTCCGCGGCCAGCACCACGAAAAGGAAGGTCACGGTCTGGGCCTGGCACTGGTGGCGCGCCTGTGCCGCTCCTATGGCTGGAACATCAGTGCCGAGAGCAAGCTGGGTGAGGGCACCACGCTGACGGTGGTGTTTCCGGCAAAAATCACCCTGACCGAGAAGCAGATGGCGGAAAACCAGCAGGCAGACGGGCCGCCGTCGCAGAAAGTCGGCTGAATCCGGCACCCACAGTGCGCTCGGGTATAATGACCCATTGCTGTGTGACAGGGTATGCCAATGTTTGAACAAGCCTGGTTCTGGCTCATTCTGGGCGCGCTGCTGGTGCTGTCGGAATTTTTCCTCACCGGCATCATCGCCATCTTTTTCGGCGTCGGTGCCATTCTGGTCGGCATCGGCACCGCCGTCGGCTTGCTGTCGGGACTGACCGAGCAGGTGCTGCTGTTCGCCATCCTGAGCGTGGCCGCGCTGCTGTTTGCGCGCGACAACGTCAAGGTGTGGTTCCATGGCCGCGTGTCGGACAGCTGGAACGGCGACCGCAATCTGATTTCCTCACGCGGTGAGCGAGTGGTGGTGACGGCAGATTTTGCCCATGGTGTGGGGCGGGTCAAGCTCAGTGGCGCGGAATGGAACGCCGAGTCGGTAGATCCACTGCAGCAGGGCGATGTGGCCTGGGTCACCGGCAACCGTGGCATCACGCTGCTGGTGACAGCGCAGCGTCCCGATGTGGCCGCAGCAGGCGGCGAGGCAAACGGCTAGTCCGGGGCAACAGTTATGGAACAGGCACTGATCAATTTTCTGGAGAATTTCACTGTGGATTTTGCAACCGTACTGGCGCTGGTCATTCTCGTCATTGTCATCGTTGCGCTGGCCAAGACAGCGCAGATTGTGCCGCAACGCTCGGCTTACGTGGTGGAGCGCCTGGGTCGTTACCAGAGCACGCTGGATGCCGGCTTTCATCTGCTCATCCCGTTCATCGACCGGGTTGCCTACAAGCACACGCTCAAGGAGCAGGCCATCGACGTGCCGCAGCAGGCCTGCGTCACCAGGGACAACATCCAGATCCACATCGATGGCGTCATCTACATGCAGGTGATCGATGCCAAGCTGGCTTCCTACGGCATCGAGGACTACCGTTATGCCTCGATCCAGCTGGCGCAGACCACGCTGCGCTCGGTGATCGGCAAGACCGACCTGGACAAATCGTTTGAAGAGCGGGCGATCATCAATGAAAGGGTGGTCGAGGCGCTGGCCGAGGCCTCCGAGCCATGGGGCGTGAAGGTGTTGCGCTACGAGGTGGCCGACATTCTGCTGCCGGAAACCATCCGCGGCGCGCTGGAAAAACAGATGCGCGCCGAGCGCGAGCGCCGTGCCGTGGTGGCCGAGTCCGAAGGTGCGCGCGAAGCCAAGATCAATGTCTCCCAGGGCATGAAGCAGGAGATGATCAACGTCTCCGAAGGCCGCATGCAGCAGCAGATCAACGAAGCCCAGGGCCGCTCCGAAGAAATCCGTCTGCTGGCCGAAGCCACAGCCAGCGGGATTGAAAGCATCGCTGCGGCGATCAACAAGCCCGGCGGCGGCGATGCCGTGAGCCTGCGCATTGCCGAACAGTACGTCGGCGAGTTCGGCAAGCTGGCCAAGGAAACCAACACCATGATTCTGCCGGCCGAGCTGGCCGACATCGGCGGCGTGGTCGCCGGGCTGGCGAGAACGCTGGAGAAAACCCGCGCCGGCAAGGTCTGATCAGACCACAGATCGCCACCGCCGCTGCATCAGGAATTCGCTGAGAACCCCGCCATGTCCGTTGCCATACCCATTGTTGACCTCTCCACATACGCCGGTGACAAAGCCGCATTCGCCGCCAATCTGGGTCAGCAGTACCAGAAATTCGGCTTTGTCGGTTTCGTCAATCACGGCATTGACGATGCCCTGATCCGGCGCGCGCGCCAGGTCTTTGCCGAGTTTTTCGCGCTGGATACGGCGATCAAGCAGCAATACGAAAAACCCGAGATCGCCCGCGTGCGCGGCTACACGGGTTACGGCATCGAACAGGCCAAGGGTTTCACCCAGCCGGATCTGAAAGAACTGTGGCACATCGGCCGCGAAATGAGCGGTGACAACCCGCACCCGGATGTGCTGCTGCCCAACCTGTGGCCAAAAGAAGCGCCGGCCATGCGCGAGCACGGCTACGCGCTGTTCCAGGCACTGGAGGCGGTGGGGCAGACCATCCTGTCGGCGCTGGCGCTGTATCTGGATCTGGACGAGCACTGGTTCGCCGACAAGACCGACCACGGCACCAGCATCCTGCGCGCATTGCACTATCCGCCGATTGTCGATGCCGAGCCGGGCCAGGTGCGCGCGGCGCAGCACGAGGACATCAACCTGATCACCCTGCTGGTGGGTTCGGAGCAGTCCGGGCTGGAAATCCTCACCCGCCAGGGCGAGTGGATACCGATCACCACCATCGAAGGCACCATCGTCGTCAACATCGGCGACATGCTGCAGCGGCTGACCAATCACCGCCTGCCGTCCACCACCCACCGCGTGGTCAACCCCGCTGGCGATGCCGCGCTGCAGTCGCGCTACTCGATGCCGTTTTTCATGCACCTGAACCCCGAATTTGTGCTGCAGACATTGCCCAGCTGTATCGACGACGAGCATCCCAACCGCTATCCGCCGATCTCCGCCTACGACTACCTGATGGAGCGGCTGCGCGAAATCAAGCTGACCTGAACCGGCTTTTCCTGCGGCAAAACAAGACATCATGGCGACAAAGATGCTCATCGATACCGACACCGCTTCCGACGACGCGGTGGCACTGATCATGGCACTGGAGCACCCCGACATTGAGGTGCTGGCCATCACCACCGTGGCCGGCAACGTGTCGCTGGCGCAGGCCGGCATCAATGCCCGCTACACGGTGGAGCTGTGCGGCCACGACACCCCGGTGTATGCCGGTGCCGATCGCCCGCTGCTGCGCGATCCGGCGCGCGCCGAGTTTTTTCATGGCAGCGACGGCATGAGCGACATGCACAACCCGCCGCCGCAGCGGCCAGTGCAGCCTAAGCATGCGGTCACCGCCATCATCGACACGCTGCGTGCCAACCCCGGCATCGTCGTGGTCACACTGGGGCCGATGACCAACATCGCCATGGCCATCAGCCAGGCACCGGACATCGTCGCCAACGTCAGCCGCTGCGTGGTCATGGGCGGGGTGGCCTGCACCGTGGGCAACATCACGCCGGCGGCCGAATACAACATCTGGTGCGATCCCGAAGCTGCCCGCGTCTGCTTTCATTCCGGTCTGCCCATCGAGATGGTGGGCTGGGAAAACTGCCGTGGCGAGGCCAATCTGACCGCCACCGAACTGGCCCAGATGCGCCGCGACATCGACACAGAAAAAACCCGTTTCGCGCTGGACTGCAACCGCGTCGGTTATCAGGTCAACTGCGAGTGGCTGGGCGAGCCGGGGCTGGCGCTGCCCGATCCGGTGGCCATGGCAGTGGCGATTGATCCGGGCATCTGCACCCGCCGCAGCCGGCATTATGTCGACATCGAATGCCAGGGCGAACTGACCCGGGGCATGACCGTGGTTGATCAGCTTGATGTGGTCACCCAGGCGGTGCGCGATGGCAGTCTCGACCAGCAGGACAACCTGTCGGCTTGGCGGCCACTGGCAGCACGTGGCGCGGCCAATGCCGAGATCTGCTGGCAGATTGATGCCCGGCGCTGGAAAGACCTGCTGTATCGCTGTCTGCGTTAGGGCGCACGATGCGCATCTTCAACTTCGGCTCGCTCAATATCGATCACGTCTACCGCGTCAGCGAACTGGTGCCACCCGGTGCCACCATCACCGCGCAGGAATACCGCCAGTTCTGTGGCGGCAAGGGGCTGAATCAATCCATCGCACTGGCACGCGCCGGTGCCAGCGTTGTGCACGTGGGGGTCATCGGCCATGATGGTGAGCTGTTGCTGCAGGCACTACGCGACGACGGCGTCGACACCGGCATGGTTCGCCGCATCGACAGCGCCTCAGGGCATGCCGTGATCCAGGTCAGCGACAGCGGCGACAACGCCATCATCGTGCATCCCGGTGCCAACCAGATGCTCAGTGAGGCGCAGATCGATGCCGCCCTGCAGCAGGCAAACACCGGCGATTGGGTGCTGTGCCAGAATGAAACCAGCGGTGTGGAGTATCTGTTGCACAAAGCCAGTGCAGCCGGTCTGCACATCGCCTGCAACCCGGCACCAATGACCCCAGCCGCCTGTGGTTACCCTTATCGGTTGTTGAACCTGCTGCTGGTCAACCAGACCGAAGCCGAAACGCTCACCGGCTGCATTGAGCATGAGGTCATGCTGGATGGTCTGCAGCAATTATGCCCCAACGGCATTGTAGTGCTCACACTTGGCGCACGCGGTGCCCTGGCATGCCGGCACGGGCAATGGCTGCAACAGCCGGCACAGCAGGTGAAAGTAATCGACAGCACCGCCGCCGGCGACACCTTCTGCGGCTACTTCCTGCACGAACTGAGCCAAAATGAGCCACTACAGCAATGCCTGCAACAGGCCAGCGAAGCCGCCGCCGTCTGCGTGCAGCAGGCCGGTGCCGCCGTCTCCATCCCGCGGATGTCAAACACAAAAAGCAGTTGATACAGCCAGATCAAAGCACCAGCCGGCAGCAAACCACAACTTGCCCGGAAACAAAAACAAAGCCGTAAAGGAGCCTGCTTACAGGCGAACATAATGACAATCACGAATAAAAACAAAGCCATGTAGGAGCCTGCCAGCAGGCGAACAAAATCATAATCACGAATAAAATCAATGCGATGTAGGAGCCTGCTTGCAGGCGAACCGCTAAAAAATCGATAGCAAAACGTAGGCCGGGTAAGCAAAGCGCACCCGGCATCTGAACAAACCCCGCAACAAATCACATCCCAAACAAGCAAAACGCACCAACAAAACCCAAACGACAAAATCCCGCCAAGCCCTTGCCATAAAGCCACTTTGCGATTACTATCAAGCAAGGAAACATCAGGGGCCATCCGTTGCAGGGACTCAACGCCAATCCAATCAAAGCACAACCTCGCAATGCTTGCGGTGGTTTTGGTCTGTGTGCTACCCATCGAGCCAGATTCGTTTCTGTCCCCAATCTGCTTCACCAGTCTGGTTCATTCTGCGTACGAAATGCGCAGATCAACTCATATCGGCTACTTGCGGACAGCAGCAAAACTGGTCACTCGACGGCAGGGCATCGTGGAGATATGCTGCGGGATTGCTGTATATCTACGAGTAACAATAGTATCGAGGGTCATATTTATCAGTTAGATATGTTCTTCAATGTGATTCGACATTGTGATATTCACGCAGATTGCTTGTATATTCTAAAAAATGGCGATTTGTTGAATATTTATTGGTTGGGCCTCTGGTTTTAATGATAGATGCTTGGTGAAAAACTACTAATCAAGTTGTGGGACACGCTCGCCGACAGGGGAGTTAGCTCACTCCTCACTCCTTGGCAGATTCTCCGGGAGGCAGATGCTCGTATTGAAGCTAGACGGAGGGAATTGATTATTTTGGCTGACGCAGAACGAAAGGCTGAAGATATACGGAAAGGAAATAGGAGGCTGCTCGGAGACGGAACAATCTCGGAAACGGGCGACAAGGAGGTGGCCACTCTTTCGGGTGGCATGGAAACGGTTGAAAATGCGGCTGAAAGAAGGCAGCGATCTAATCGTATTAGGGAAGAAGTCAACATCAACAAGGCTATTATTCACGCAGAGCAAGCTCTAACTGAAGATCCGCAGGACCCTCCTGATCGGGATATTGATGACGACTGGATTAACAGATGGAAAGAGTATGCGAGTAAGGTTAGTGCTGACGATCTACAACAGTTGTGGGGAAATCTGTTGGCTGGTGAGGTGAAATCGCCTGGAAGTTATTCCTTGAGAACGTTGGACTTCCTAAGAAATATATCTAAAAACGAAGCCCAGCTAATCGAAAAGGCAGCTCAGTTCAACATAGCTGGCTGTATAGCTAGAGAGGAAGAAGAGATCATGGCCAAGGAGGGGATTACATTCTCGAGGCTGCTCTCATTGCAAGAGTTGGGCGTGATCGTAGGAGTTGAAGCAATAGGGATGACGCGGGAATTCAGTAGCACCATTGAAGAATCTTTCCAGCAAGCTTTGCTTTCCAACGGTAAGGTTTTGCTAGTGACTCACGCTGATGTGGAAAAGAAGCTTGAATTGAGTTCATACGGCCTCTCGAGTGTTGGCGAGGAGATCCTTTCTCTGGGATCCTTTCAGCCAAATCAAGAGTACCTTGTTTCCATAGCAAACAAATTCGTTAACAAAGGATTTACTGTAAAACTCTGTGACTGGACTAAAGTCGATGAGAAACGAGGTAGAATCTCAAACGCGGTGGAAATTGAAGCTGATGCCCAGCAATGAGATCCAGCCGTCGCTTGACTTCTTCCTCTCATCGCTGCCGCTCCGGTCGTCGCTGTCAAGCGCAACTGAGCATTATCGATATCTCTCATTGGAGGCCAAATGAAGACTGAAACAATATTGGCATTCGCGTTCGGAGCAGTGGCACTTACCATGCTCTTCGTAATTGCGATTTTTGGGGATCCAAATCCACTGCTAATCACCGTGTCACGCGTGACGCTCGCACTAGCTTGCGCGGGCATCGCGGTGGTTCTTCCAGGAATTATTGATGTTGATGTTTCTCCTACATCAAATTTAGCAATTAGAGCAGGTGGTGCGTTAGCGGTATTAGTATTGGTATACTTTTTTAATCCACCAACTTTGTTGACAACTTCCACTACAGATAAGATTCCAGATCCACCTACTTCTGATTTCACGAAAAAAGTCGATAGCTGGCTAGAGATTGTTGACTCTGGTGACTATGAAACTGCGTACAAGGAAGCATCTCCATCGCTGAAAGAGTCATTCTCACAAGAACAATTTGCTACTGCTATAAGCAACTACATCAAACCACTCGGCGCTTTACAAGAACGAACTCTATCCGGCTATCGAAATTTTACGAGAACACCTGATGGAAGAGTCGGACAATTTAGAACAGCAGATTACAAAACAATTTTCGAAAACGGACCTGAGCAGTTTGAACAGGTAGCCGTGGAAGCGATAGATGATGAATGGAGAGTCTTCGCCCACGTTTACTTTCCAATGCCATACCAAGGAGCTCAATAATGAGAAAAAAAGTAATGCTGAAGATATTCCTTGCTTTACTAATTTTTTACTCTTCTTCAGCCACTTCACAGATTATCGAAATACCAATTCCTCAGCTTCCCGATATAGCTGTGGCTTCAATCGGCCCCTACGGGGAACCTGTAATTTACTATAACCCTTATATAGTGCAAAAAGTTGGCCCCTTGATAAGTCAGTTTTTTCGCGCACATGAGTATGGGCACCATGCCTTGAACCATATTAGGCGTGAGTGGTTTGAGGGGAATCCGTACAACCGAACATGGCTCAGACAAAACTATGAGAAAGAAGCAGACTGCTTCGCTGCGCGGAATGTTCCGCCCGCGGTAGCGGGAGCCGCGATCCAATTTTTTGCGCTTACACAAGGGCCGAAAAGGCCGAGCTGGTATCACCCAACGGGATACGAGCGAGCGGCTGTAATCAAACGCTGTGCAGGTTATTGAAAAGAGAGATAACAAGTGCATGCAAGGGGTGCATTTTCCCCTACGCCCTAGCCTACGCTAAAAATGCGCGCCACTCAGGGCATATATGGACGCCTCCCCGTAGTCAAGCGTTTTTTTGCTGACCTATCTTTTCTGAGCATGATGGCACCTCTCCTCGATAACCGGGCTTTTTCGACTTTGCATTGTGGCGATGAAGAAATGGTCTGCTGACATATATTCGGGCTCTGCATTGGGGATCTGTTCTCTCCCCGGACCATCAGTGTTAAGGATACACACCATGACTCACAGAATCTCCACTGACGAAACGTCTATACTCACTGAAACCCAGACGAACCTATTTTCGTGCAGCCAGAAAACCGCCGCGCTGATCCTGATCCACCTTCGAGTGAGCCATGAACGAACATGTCAATCAGCGTACAGGCATGCATGACGCAACCGGCTGGGAGTCAGTTGCCGACTGGTTTATTCAACATTCTGCCACTTCAACTGTAGGTTGTCGCATTATTGAGCAGTGGGCGCAGGCGTTGCCAGCGAGAGCAGTTGTGCTGGACGTGGGGTGCGGGTCTGGTTCACCTCGCTCCCAGGCGCTGATGCGAAAAGACTTTCGGGTCTATGCTGTCGATGGCGCGCCAACGCTGGTTGCAGCGTACAAGGATAGGTTCCCCGATGCTCAGGTGGCTTGTGAATGTGTTACTGAGAGTAGATTCTTCGACATCAGTTTCGACGGCATTCTGGCTTGGGGGTTGGTCTTTTTGCTGTCGCATGATAAACAGCTCAGTTTGCTGGATCGCCTGGTTGCGGCACTAAAGCCGGAAGGCAGGCTTCTTTTCACCGCTCC
>Ga0180009_10001976_pt1 | contig 24285 bp, 17 predicted proteins | sample OS_PC_MetaG_FD_123537 | JGI IMG/M metagenome (GOLD analysis project Ga0180009, IMG submission 123537) | Groundwater microbial communities from the Aspo Hard Rock Laboratory (HRL) deep subsurface site, Sweden - OS_PC_MetaG | ecosystem: Environmental > Aquatic > Deep subsurface > Groundwater...
GGTCGAGGCGCGGTTTAAGACACGACGTGGCATCAAATCAGATACTTCGATGGAGCTGCTCGTGAACGAGCTGTTACTCCAAGTCTCACCTCAAGTTATCAACCAATAACCGAACAGTGCCGACAGGTCCTCGCGGTCGACCTTGACCGTGTCATGGCCGAGGAGCCCCTCGAATTCCTTTGTGACCGCGTCGTTGAACGCGATCTTGGCCGAGGTCTTGATGCGACGCTGGCCGTCCACGTCGTCGATGAGGAAGAAGACCGGAATCTGGCCGGGATGAGCGTCGAGGATCTTCCGCAGATGGATGAGCACCGTCTCCGGCATCTTCGCGCGGACGTGGAGGGTGACGGACGAACCTTCCGTCCTACCCGGTAGCGGCTCGTTCGTTCCCGACTCAGTAGCGTCCTCGGACGTTCCACGCCCCACGCCCCATGTTCCACGATTCCCGCTCTTCGCGATCTCGTCGATATTATCTTCCGTGACCTCGTAGGCGGATTCGACGAGGATGTTGATGCGTCCGTCCTTTTCCGACGGCCGTCCGGACACGACGAGGATGCGCTCCCCTTCCCAGATGCCGGGGTTCTCCTGGTAGACGCGCGGGAACACGACGGCCTCGGTGTCGCCGGTCACGTCCTCGAGTTTTGCGAAGATCATCGGCTCATTATTCTTGGTGAGAATCTTCTTGGAGGACGTAAGCGCACCGCCGATGCGCACCTTCTTCTCCTTCTTCAGCTCGACGAGACGGGAAATGGGCATGAGCATGTTCCCAAGGCGCTCGCCGGTCTCACGGAAGGGATGCTCGGAGACGTACAGGCCGAGGAGCTCCTTTTCCCACGCGAGGAGTTCGCGGCGACTCGCGGGCGGCGCTGGCTTGAGGACGAGGCCGGACGAGGCGGACGTGTTCGATGTCGGGGACAGAGCGAAGAGATTCACCTGCCCGGATGACGCCTCGTGCTCCACACGCCGGTGGAACTCGATGAGGCCATCGATATTGAAGAGAAGCGTGTTGCGGTCGCCGAACCGGTCGAGCGCACCGGACCGGATGAGGCATTCGAGCGACTTCCGGTTGATGGCCTTGCCTGGGATGCGTCCGACGAAATCCGCGAGGTCCGTGAACGCACCGCTCGCCTTCCGTTCGCGTACCATCAGCCCGACGACGTCAGACCCGAGCCCTTTGATGGCCTGCAGGCCGAACCGGACCTTGTTCGTCCCCTTCACGACCGAGAAACCCGCGAACGACTCGTTGATGTCCGGCGGCAGGACCTCGAGGCCGATGCGCCGGCACTCCTCGACTTCGATGGTGACGCGGTCCAGGTTCTGCGAATCCGAGTTCAGCAACGCGGCCATGAAGCACGCCGGCCAATGGGATTTGAGGTACGCGGTCTGATAGGCGATCATCGCGTAGCACGCCGCGTGCGACTTGTTGAAGCCGTACGCCGCGAATTCCTCGAACTGCGTGAAGATGGCCTCGGCCGCCTCCCGCTCGACGCCATTCGCGATCGAACCCTCGATGAACTTCACCCGCATCTCGGCCATGAGCTTGGCGATCTTCTTGCCCATCGCCTTGCGCAGCGTGTCGGCCTGACCGCCCGTGAAGCCAGCCATGTCCTTGGACACCTGCATGACCTGTTCCTGATACACCGGGATGCCGTACGTGTTCTTGAGCGCGTTCTCGGTGAGCGGATGCATGTACGTGATCTTCTCGCGGCCGTGCTTGCGGTCGATGAACGACTCGATGAACTGCATCGGCCCGGGGCGGTACAGCGCGACCATGGCGATGATGTCCTCGATGACCGAGGGCCGCAGCTCGCGGATGTACTTCTTCATGCCGTCCGATTCAAGCTGGAACACGCCGGTGGTCTCGCCGCGTCCGAGGAGCTCGAACGTCGCGGGGTCGTCGAGCGGAATGGCGTCGATATCCACGACGTCGCCGTGCACGGCCTCCACGATCTCGATGCAGTCGCGGATGACCGTGAGGTTGGAGAGGCCGAGGAAGTCCATCTTGACCAGGCCGATGGCCTCGGCAGAGTGCTGGGAGAACTGGACGACCCGCTCCACGTCGCCGCCCTGCGCCTTCTGGAGCGGCGCATACTCCACGAGCGTCTTCGGCGCGATGACGATGCCGCAGGCGTGCTGGGACGCGTGGCGCGCCGTGCCCTCGAGCTTGATGGCGAGGTCGATGAGCTGATGGACGCGCGCGTCGGACTCATAGAGCGCTCGGAGCTCCACGCTCTCCTTGCTGGAGGTCGCGAGCGGGATATGTTTGCCCTGCACCGGCGGCGGCACGACCTTCGCGACACGGTCCACCTCCTGGAACGTGAGTCCCATCACGCGGCCGACGTCGCGGATGGCGGCACGCGCGGCCATGGTCCCGAACGTGATGATGCCGGCGACGCGGTCCACGCCGTACTTGGCGGACACGTAGTCGATGACGTCCTTGCGTTTCACGTCGTCGAAGTCGAGGTCGAAGTCCGGCATGCTGATGCGGTCCGGGTTCAGGAACCGCTCGAAGAGCAGGCCGTAGTGCAACGGGTCGAGGTTCGTGATCTTGAGCGAGTACGCCACGATGGACCCCGCGCCGGACCCGCGGCCCGGACCCACGATGACGTCGTGGTCCTTGGCCCAATTCACGTAGTCCTGCACGATGAGGAAATAGCCGGGAAACCCCATGCGCTCGATGACGGACAACTCGAACTCCAGCCGCTCCAGCGCCTCGGTGGACGGTTCGCCGTACCGTTCCTTGAGACCGTCCTGCGCGAGCCGCCGCAGATACGACATCTCGGTCTCGTCTTCCGGCACCTCGAACTGGGGCAGAAAGCTCTTGCCCAACTCGAGCGTGACCTGGCATCGGTCAGCGATGACACGCGTATTCGCGATGGCGTCCGGATGCGCCACGAACGCCTCGGCCATCGTCTCTGGCGATGACATCGCGTGATCCGTGCCAAGGATGGAAAAACGATTCGTTTCGAGAAGCAGCTTGCCGTCGTGGATGCACTGCAGCGCATCCTGCGCCTCGGCGTCGTCCACATGGAGATAGTGGACATCTTTCGTGGCGACGAGCGGCGCGCCGGTCTTCTTTGACAGCTCGACAAGCCCCTCGTTCACCATGATCTGTGTCGACGACTCCGGATGATGCACGAGCTCGAGGAAAAAGTTGTCCGGTCCGAAGATGTCGCGATATTCGACGATGAGCGCCTCTGCGCGCTCCATGTCGCTGCTCGCGATGGCCTTGGGAATCTCGCCCTTGAGGCACCCGGACAGCGCGATGAGCCCCTTCGCGTGGATGCGAAGCGCGTCCTTGTCCATGCGTGCCCTATAGTAGAACCCCTCGAGGAACGACACCGATACGAGTTTGAGCAGATTGCTCCACCCCTCGTTCGTCTCCGCAAGAAGCGTGAGATGGAACACGCGGTCGCCGACGCGCGGCGTCTTGTCCGTCATCGATCCCGGCGCGATGTTCGCCTCCACGCCGAGGATGGGTTTGATGCCCGCCTTGGTCGCCGCCTCGTAGAACTCGATAGCGCCATACAGCGCCGCATGGTCCGTGAGCGCGATCGCGTCGTAGCCGAGCTCCTTCGCCCGGGCGACGATATCCATCGGATCCCCGAGCGCGTCGAGCAACGAGTACATCGAATGCGCATGCAGATGCACAAACGGGGCCTTGGCGACGGATGCGACGGGGTCGGACATAAGGGAATCTCCGCTGACGGGACAAGCCCTGCGGGAAGATGGATTGAATCGTGGCTATCCTAACGGCAACGCACCAGGATGACAAAGGACGCGATGTGTCGCGTCCTTTCGATTTCCATGCGACCGACCTACTCCTCCTCGTCGAACAGCTCGCTTTTCTTCTTTCCGCGTTTCGGTTCCGCTTCCTCATCTTCCTCTTCTTCGTCTTCTTCTTGTTCTTCTTGGCGGTTCCTGAACATGTTCATGGCCGCGCGTCCGCCTTCTGCGAGAATACCTAGATACTTCGCGGATGATTCCAACTTCTCCTTTGCCGACATGATGGCCTTCTCCACGCGCGAAAGCTTCTCCTTCGCTTCATCGACGATCTTGTTCGCGCGCCGCATGAGCGTCGCGAGCTCGAAGAGCGCCCAGCAGAGAAATACCGTAATCCACACGGCCGCGACCGCGAGGACGATATAGAGGATATCGACTGTCGAGGATGTCATATGGATTCAGTATATCACATGACCAAACGTGGGCGTCCTCACGCTCTCACTTCCGCCTTGAACGCCTCCTTCAGCGCGAGCACGGCCTTCTCCATCAACGCGTCCACGTCCTTGCTCTCCAGCGTCCGGTCGGGCGCGGAGCATTCGATGTGCATGGCGAGTGATTTCTTGCCGGCGGGCAGGTTCTTTTCGCGATAGGTGTCGAACCACTCGACCTCGACCTGTAGGGGCAATTCATGAATTGCCCCTACGCGACTGATCGCGCGGGCGATGTCGTCGAATTCCGTGCGAGCGTCCACGACGATGGCGAGGTCGCGTTTCGCGGAGGGGAACGGCGAGACCTGCACATAGCGTCGCGATGAAATCGCGTGCCGGACCGCGGATGCGAACGGAATGTCCACGAGGGCCACGCGGCCGTCGAGCTTGAAGCGCTCCGCGATCTTCGGCGAGACTTCGCCGACCGTCGCGACGAGGTCGCCTTCCACGAAGGCCTGGACCGTACGGCCCGGATGCCAGAACGCATCCGTCGACATGCGCCGCCAGCTGACGTCGCGCATCCCCATCTCGCCGAGGACGTGCTCGACGAAGCCCTTCGCCTCTTTCCACACGCCTTCCCCGCCGACGAGGAGCGCACCGACCTCGAGCCGTTCGTCCGGTAGTTTGGTCCATTTCGTAGGGGCGGATGGTAATCCGCCCTTCCGTCTGGGCGTATCACCATACGCCCCTACAGAAGACGGATAATACACGTTCGCGACCTCGAAGAGCCGCAACGCATACTCACGTTCGATGTTCTCCGACGCAATCTGCAGGAGCGACGGCAGGAGCGTCGTGCGCATGATCTCGAGATCGGCCGTCAGCGGGTTCTGCACGTGCAGCATGCCGCCCGCATCGTATCCCGCCTTCTCGAGCAGGTCCTTGGACACGAACGAATAGGAGTATGTCTCGGTGAATCCCGCGCCTTTCGCGACCTCCCGGAGACGGTCCTCCCAGACGAGCTCGGCGTCCATGGGGCGCGGAGCGAGACCGAACGGCACGATCGCCGGGATGTTGCCGTACCCGTAGACACGTGCGATCTCCTCGACGAGGTCCTGGCCCATCTCGATGTCATGGTCGCGCCACCACGGCACCGTCGCCGTGATGTGCTTGCCTTTGGTGCCGACCGCGAAGCCGAGCGACCGCAGGATGCGCACCATCTCCTTTTGCGGCAGGACGACGCCGATGAGGCAATTCACCTCGTCCGTCGTGATCGTGAACCTCTTGGGCCGATACGGGGCCGCCTTCACGTCCGTGACCGGGCCCGCGACCTTCCCGCCCGCGAGGTCGAGCGTGAGCTCCACGGCGCGCGCGAGCGCGGACGGCGGTGCTTCGGTCGACAGTCCCTTCTCGAACCGAATCTGCGAGTCGGATTGGAGCCCGAGCTTGCGCGACGTGCGTCGGACGGAGACGGGGTCGAACGTCGCGGCCTCAAAGACGATGGAGGTCGTGTTCGCCATGACGCCGGTCCGCTCCCCGCCCATGACGCCCGCGATGGCGATGGGCTTGGACGCGTCCGCGATAACGAGCATCGTGTCGTCGAGACGATAGTCCTTGCCGTCGAGCGCCCGCATCTTCTCCCCCGTGCGTGCGAGCCGCACTTCGATGCCTTTCTCGACCGTCGCGGCGTCGAACGCGTGCATGGGCTGGGCCTGCTCGAGCATGACGTAGTTCGTGATGTCCACGATGACGTTGATGGGCCGGATCCCGGCGGCGAGCAGACGCCTCTTCATCCACCACGGCGATGAGCCGACCGTCACGCCGTCGATGCGCACAGCCAGATACCGCGGGCACAGCTTCTTCGTCGCGACCTTGACCGCGACCTTCTCCTTCCCCTTCGCCTTCACGTCCTTCGGTTCCTTCCAGACGAACGGCCGGTCGAGGATGGTCGCGGCCTCTCGTGCGAGACCGACCATGCCCATCGCGTCCACGCGGTTCGACGTCACCTCGATATCCATGATGACGTCGCCGGCGAGACCGAGGATGTCGGCCAACGGTGCACCCGGTGTAGGGGCGGATGGTAATCCGCCCTTCCGTCTGGGCGCATCACCATGCGCCCCTACGCCCCACCCCAATTCCTTCCCGAGGTCCAAAATTTCCCGTTCCGCGTTCTGGAACGCGCCGCCGAGGCCGATCTCGTCCGCGGCGCAAATCATCCCCTCGCTCTTCTCCCCGCGGATCTCCGCAGGCTCGAGCGCGACGAGGTCGCCCTTCCCATGCCACCGCACCTTCGCGCCGATGAGCGCGACCGCGACGAACTGACCTTCGGCAAGGTTCGTTCCGCCACAGACGATGTGCGCCGGCTTCTTCGCGCCGACATCGGTCATCACGATACGCAGCTTGTCCGCGTTCGGATGTTTCTTGATGTCCTTGATGCGGCCGACCACGATCTTCGCGAGTTCCGCGTCCGCCGGCAGGAGACGCTCGACCGCCGGTCCGGACAACGACATGCGCTTCGCGAACTCCTCCGGCGTTCCGCGGAGCTTCACGTAGTGCGTCAACCATTCGTAGGATACGAGGGAGTTCATAGGTCAAAATTGCTTCAGGAACCGCACGTCGTTCTTGTAGAGGATGCGGATGTCGTCGATCTGCATGCCTTCTTTCATCATGTATGTCCGCTCGACGCCCCAGCCGAACGCGAAACCGGAATACTTCTTCGAATCGACGTTGCCGGCCTTAAGGACGTTCGGATGCACCATGCCGGCGCCGCCGAGCTCGAGCCATCCGCGCTTACATACGCGGCACTTCTGTTTGTCCGCGCCGAGACCCGTGCCGCCGCAGACGCCACACGACACGTCGATCTCGAACGAAGGCTCGGTGAAGCGGAAGTGGAACGGACGAAGCCGCGTCTTCCTGCCCGGGCCGAAGAACGACGTGGCGAAATAATCGAGGACGCCGCGCAGGTGCGTGATGGAGACGCCCCGGTCGACGTAGAGCCCCTCGAACTGATGGAACATGGGGACGTGCGTCGCGTCACTCTGGCGTCGGTAGCACTTGGCGATGTTGATCATGCGCACCGGGAACTCGCCGCGCTCCAACTCACGGACCTGCGCGTTGGACGTGTGCGGCGTGAGAACCATCCTGCCGTTCGTCTTCGACGTGGGCGCGTCCATGAAGAACGTCTCCCACTCGTCGCGCGCGGGGTGGTCGGCCGGCATGTTGAGCGACTCGAACGCGTAGCGGTCCCAATCCACTTCCGGATACCGCGTCCGCGTGAAACCGATGCGGTCGAAGATGGCGGTGATTTCGCGGATGGCCTGCGTCACGAGATGCAGATGCCCCTCGGGCGGGCGGAGGCCCGGTTCGGTCACATCCTCGCGTTCGCGCTCGCCGAGGTCCGAGAGCGACCGCTCCTGCAGCGCCACACGCCCCTTCGCGATTATCCGCTCCGCCTCCTGCTTGATACGATTCGCGGCCGCACCGACCTTAGGGCGTGTCGCCTCGTCGATCTCCGCGAGCCCCTTCAGGATGGACGTGAGACGTCCCTTGCGGCCGAGATACTTGATCTCGATGTCGTCGAGCTCTCCGACCGTCTTCGTGGCCGCGACGGCCTCCTCGATCTCGAGCTTTAATGCGTTCAGTTGGTCGAGCATAACGCTGATAGACTAGCAGGAAAACACGGGGATTGTCATTATCCCAAAAAGCCCGAGCCTCCCCGAGCAGGAACGTGGAAAGGTCCCAAGGCTACATCCCCACGGCATTCCGAAGTCCCAGCACGATTCGGCCGCCGTAGACGGCGAGGTCGCGGACGGTGATAAGTAGGATGAGGCCAATGAGGATGAGAAACGCGATATTGTGGATGGCGGCCTCGAGATGACGGCTCATGGGTTTACGACGCAGCTTCTCGACCACGAGGAAGACGACACGGCCGCCGTCGAGCGCCGGGATGGGCAGGAAGTTGATGACCGCGAGATTGATGGAAAGGATGCCGGCGAACTGGAGGAGCGCGACGAAGCCCTGTTCGGCGAACTGACCGGTCATGACCGCGATGCCGACCGGACCGGACACGTCCTGCGAGACCGTACGGCGGACGACGAGGTCGCGGCCAAGCTCCCAGAACGCGAGAACCGTCGCCTTGGTGTAGCCGACGACGACCGCCGCGGAGGCCTTCATGGCGTTAAGCGGCCCGAACGAGACATGCCCGACGTCCGCGAGACCTACGCCGATGGCGACGCGGTCGAGCGATGCGACGAATGCCGGCGTCACCGTCACATCCTTCTCGACGCCGTCGCGCTGCACGCGGATGGGGAACGTCGTGCCACGACGTTCACCGATGAGGTCGCGTGCCGCATCCCATGTGGCGGGCGCGATACCGTCCACCTCAAGGACGACGTCGTTCGTCTCGATGCCCGCAATCTCGGCAGGTGCGCCACGGAGCACCTGCGTCACGCGGACGGACGCGCCGCTGATGTGCGCACCAGCGGGCAGATCCTCGAGCACCGCGTCGGTCCCGGCCATGAAGACGGCCACGAACAGCACGAACGCGAGCACCCAGTTCATGGTGACGCCCGCGGCGATGATGATGACGCGCTTCCAGATGGCCTTGGCGTGGAACGAATCCGAATCGTCCGCGTCCCCCGCCTGCTCGCCCTTGATGCGCACGAATCCTCCGATCGGCAACCAGTTGAGGGACCAGATGGTGTTCCGATACGTCCCGCGGTCCTTCGGTCCGACGCGTTTCCATCGCCCCTTCTCCCTCACGAACCCGATGAGGCGCGGCGGAAACCCGTATCCGAACTCCTCGGCCTTCACCTTGAAGAACCTCGCGGCCGCGAAATGCCCAAGCTCATGGATGAGCACGAGGACCGACAGGATGATGAAGAACGCGAGGATGGTCATGGATATTTACTGTCGTTCCTGCGTACACAGGAACGACAGTAAGATGCCTAAGTTTGACACAAAAGGTCCGCGCGCTCAAACGTCACGGGGTGTCCGAGCCACGTGGCCGCGATCTCCTCGGACCGCGCCGACGTGTCGGTCAGGTAAAAACGTCGAGGAGCCTGGAGATCGGGGCGTGAAGCGTCGAGACCGGCGAGGACACGACGGACCACGGACGTGCCGGAATCCACGAGCGTGACGCGGTTACCCATGTAGCGGCGGATGATGGGCGCGAGCAGCGGATAGTGCGTGCATCCGAGGATAAGCGTGTCGACCTGCTGCTTCCGGAGCGGCGAGAGATACCGCCGTGCGATGCGTTTAGTCTCTGCATCCTCGAGCCATCCTTCCTCCACGAGCGGAACGAACAGCGGACATGCCGCGACGACGACCTCGACCTTCTGCGCCGAGAGATGGCGTTCGTACGCGCCGGAGGTGATGGTCGCACGCGTACCGATGACGCCGATACGCCCCTTCGTCGCCGCAAGCGCGTCTTCCGCCGCGGGCGTGATGACCTCGAAGACCGGGATCGACGGATACGCGACGCGCAAAGCGTCCGTCGCGACCGAACTCGCGGAATTGCATGCGATGACGATGGCGGTCGCGCCCTGCCTCACGAGGAACGCCACATCCTCCAAGGCGTATCGGATGACGGTCTCCGCGCTTTTGTTGCCGTACGGCGTGCGTGCCGTGTCGCCGAGATAGATGAACGGGACGTCCGGAGCCTGTCGTTCCAGCTCGCGGACGACGGTCAGGCCGCCGATGCCCGAATCGAAGATGCCTATCATGCCGTGATGAGCTTCGTGATTTCCTCCACTCTCTTCTTCGTCGTCTCGGCGTCGCGCGATTCGACGTTGAGGCGCACGAGCGGCTCGGTATTCGACATGCGGAGGCTCAACCACCAATCGGCCTGCGGACGCGCGGGGTCGCGGAACTCGTAGCGGAGGCCGTCGATGTCGGATGTGGATGTCGCGAGTGGCGCATACGCGTCCGAGATGCGCCGCATCACGACAGACGCGTCCGCGACCGTGAAGTTGATCTCGCCGGAATGCGCATATTTCTTCAGCGGCTTCCAGAGCGCGGACATCCTCGCCCGTTCGCGCGCGAGCCGACGGAGCACGAGCAGGAGCACGAGGTCGCCGGACTCGACGAAATGCAGGTCGTGGAAATAATAATGCATCGAGACCTCGCCCGCGAAGATTGCTCCGTCCTCGCGCATCTGTCGCTTGATGAAGGCATGGCCGACCTTGCACATCTTCGGGCGTCCGCCCGCCTCGGCGAGCGCTTCGGACACGGCACGCGACGATCGGACATCGAACAGCACGAGGCCGTTCGGTGACTGACGCAACATCTCCTGGCCGAGCATGGCGGTCGCGAGGTCGCCCGGGATGGGCGTCCCCTCCTCGTCCACGAATCCGATGCGGTCCGCGTCGCCGTCGAAGGCCACGCCCATCGCGCACCGCTCCTTCTTCACGAGCGCGACGAGATCCGTGAGCGTCTCGGTCTTGATGGGATTCGCCTCGTGGTTCGGGAATGTCCCGTCCGGCTCGAAATACAAGGGCAGGACCTCGAGCCACGGCAGACGCTTGAGCAGCTCCGGAAGCACGGTGCCGGCCATGCCGTTGCCCGCGTCGATGGCGATCTTCGTCTTCGGCATCTCGGTCGGCAACGCGGCGAGCTTGAGGATATGGTCGATATACCGTTCCAACCCGGTCGCATCCTCGGTCACGAGCCCTTGTTTCCCGCCTGAAGCAACCTCCCCTGCCGCACAGACCGCGTCCGCGAGCTCCTCCATCCCGCTCCCCTGCCCCACCGGGCTCGCGTCGCCCCGGACGATCTTGAACCCGTTGTATTTCCCCGGGTTATGCGACGCCGTGACCATTACGCCCATGTCGTATGACCCGTTCCCCAACCCGACGAGCACGTTGAACATCGGCGTCGAACATAGGCCGATACGCGTCACGGATGCGCCAGAGGCCGTCAATCCTTCGATGAGCGCGGCTTCGAGCGCCGGGGACGTGATCCGCATGTCGCGGCCGACCAGCACGTTCGCCGGACGGAACTGGCTGACGATGCCCTGTCCGAGCCGCCGGGCAAAAACCTCGTCCAACTCCTCGGGCGCAAGGCCGCGGATATCGTACGCGTGGAACACGTGTTGCAGGGATTCGGGCGTAGGCATGTAATTTGATTGACCCAGGGGGCCTTTTTTGATAGGATTCGATTGTAGATTCATTCACTTTTTCACGCAATCACGCCGTATGAACATTGGCTTGATTCTTCTCATCGTGGTCGTCGTCATCGCGGGATGGGCCATCCTGGTCTTCAACGGCCTCGTAACCCTCAAAAACCGCACGGACGAAGCCTGGTCCGACATCGACGTCCAGCTCAAGCGCCGGTACGATCTCATCCCGAACATCATCGAGACGGTGAAGGGCTATGCCGCCCATGAATCCGGGACGTTCCAGAAGGTGACCGAGGCCCGGAACATGGCCATGGGCGCCAAGACGATGGCCGAACACGCACAGTCCGAGAACATGCTCTCTGAGACGCTGAAGAGCCTGTTCGCGGTCGCTGAAGCGTACCCCGAGCTCAAGGCGAACACCAACTTCCTCCATCTGCAGCAGGAGCTCGCGGACACGGAGGACAAGATCCAGGCGTCCCGTCGCTTCTACAACGGCAACGTCCGCGACTTCAACACGAAGCTCCAGGTGTTCCCGACCAACCTGATCGGCGGCATGCTCGGCTTCACGAAGCGCGACTTCTTCGAGATCGCAGAAGCAGAGAAGGCGGTGCCACAGGTAAAATTCTGAACCCCATGTAGGGACGAACCTCGCGTTCGCCCATTCGGGCAGGCGATGACGAGCATCGCCCCTACAGAATTCATGTACTCCCAGATCGACTCGAATCGTCGGAAGACGTGGCTCCTCATCATCGCGGTGACGGGGCTGTTGGTCGCTGTCGGGTGGACGTACGGCTACGTCATCTCGGACACGGGTCCGGCGGCGCTCATCCTCGCGCTTGCGGTCTCGCTCGGCATGACGCTCATCTCCTGGTACGCTGGCGACAAGGTCGCGCTCGCGACGACCGGCGCCAAGGAGCTCACGGACCGTAGCCAGTTCATGACGCTCTGGAACACGGTCGAGAACCTCGCCATCACCGCAGGGATCCCGCGTCCGCGCATCTACGTCATCGACGACGACGCGCCCAACGCGTTTGCGACCGGACGCGATCCGGAACATGCGTCCGTCGCTGTCACGACGGGCCTCCTGCGTCGCCTGGAGAAAATCGAGCTCGAAGGCGTCCTCGCGCACGAGATGAGCCACATCAAGAACCTGGACATCCGCGTAATGATGGTCGTCATCGTGCTCGTCGGCGCCATGGCTATCATCGGCGACTGGTTCCTGCGCAGTGGCCTGCAGCGCGGGTCACGGGACAAGAACACCGGCCCCATCCCGCTCATCGTCGGTCTCGCGTTCCTCATCCTCGCGCCGCTCATCGGCGAACTCGTGAAGCTCGCCATCTCGCGCAAACGCGAATACCTCGCGGACGCGAGCGGCGCCCTGCTCACGCGCTATCCCGACGGCCTCGCCCGCGCGCTCGAGAAGATCCGCGACGCCGGCGTATCCATGCAGAAGACCTCGTCCGCGACGAACCATCTGTGGATTTCGTCCCCGACGACGAAAGGTGTCGGTTCGCGCGTCCAATCCCTCTTCTCGACCCATCCACCCATCGACGACCGCATCGGGAAGTTGAGAGGAATGATTTCAAGCTCCTAGCTACCCGCTCCCCATGTTCTCCCCCGATCTCCTCGACCGATTCACGACCCATCTGAAGGAAGCGCTCCAGAAGGCGCTTGGTTTCGCGATCGCAAACGGACGCGAGCTGGTCGAACCGGGCGACCTTATCGTGGGGCTCATGCACGAGAAGGGGTCTATCGGCGCCGAACTGCTCCAGAAGACAGGATTGACCCGCGAGTCCACGGAGGCGGCGTTCCGCGGTTCACCGAGCACAAAGACGACGCTCGTCACGCCGGACCTCTCGTCCGCGGTCAAGCGCATCATTGAGAAGTGCATCCTTATCGCGCACCTGAACGAACATAAATACATCGGGACGGAACATCTCCTCGCGGCCATCTTCGCCTCGGACGACGCGACACTGAAGACGTTCCTCGACGAACACCTGCCTAATCAATCGCTCCTGCGGGAACAGGTGGAAAACGTCCTTCGATCCACCTCGCGTTTTCCGGACATCGCCGCGACGGATGAAGACTTTGACAGCATCGTGGACGACGCTCAGATGATGCAATCGGGTCCTCGACCGCAGCCAGCGCGCCAAGCCGCTCCTCGTGCGTCCGCGCTCGAAACGTTCGCACGCGACCTGACGAAACCCGATACGGCGGAGAAGCTCGATCCGGTCATCGGCCGTGAAACGGAACTCGACCGCGTCATCGAAATCCTGTGCCGACGGACCAAGAACAACCCTGTCCTGCTCGGCGATCCAGGCGTCGGCAAGACCGCCATCGTCGAAGGATTAGCCAAACGTCTCGCGGCCGGCGACGTGCCGGACGCCCTCTACGGCAAGCAACTCCTCTCGCTCGACCTCGCGCTCACGGTCGCAGGCACGATGTACCGCGGCGAATTCGAGGCGCGTCTTAAGCAAATCGTGGACGAGGCCAAACGCGACCCGAACGTCATCCTTTTCATCGACGAAATCCACTGCATCGTCGGCGCGGGGTCCACGACCGGCTCGCTCGACGCCGCGAATATCCTCAAACCCGCGCTTTCCCGAGGCGAAATCCGCTGCATAGGCGCGACGACCTGGTCCGAATACAAGAAGCATATCGAACCGGATGCCGCGCTCGAACGCCGATTCCAACCCGTGACCGTGGAAGAACCGACGCCTGCGGCGGCGTTCGAGATGCTGAAGGGCCTCGAGGACCGGTACGCGAAGCATCACCACATCAGATATGCGCCCGACGCCCTTGCTGTCGCCGTCGACCTCGCGGAACGCTACCTGACGGACCGTCTGTTCCCGGACAAGGTCATCGACCTCATCGACGAGGCCGCGGCATCGGTCATCGCCCGTCGCCAATCCCGAGAAACCATGGAACGTCTGTCCGCGTTGGACGTCGCCATCGGCGCCGCAGAAGAGACGAAGGAGTCGGCGGTACGCGAATCGCGGCTGGAAGACGCCGGAACCGCGGCAGCAGATGTGGTACGCCTCGAGGCGGAACGTGATGCGCTCAATACTTCCCTCCGCGACCAGCTCGACCGCGACTGGCCCATCGTGACCGCCGAGGATGTCGCACGCGTCGTCGCACGCATGTCCGGCGTCCCGCTCTCGACCATCATCTCCTCGGAACGCACGCGGCTCGCGTCACTGGAGGAGAACCTTGAACGGCGCATCGTCGGCCAGACGGCGGCCGTCCGAGACCTCGCGGATGTGGTGCGCCGCTCACGACTCGGCCTCGGCGATCCGACCCGCCCCAAAGCCGCCATCCTCCTCGCCGGACCGTCCGGCACGGGCAAGACCGAATTGGCCCGCGCCCTCGCCCTGGAACTCTTCGGCCGTGAAGATGCGCTCGTGAAGCTCGACATGTCGGAATTCTCCGAAAAACATACGGTCTCCAAGCTCGTCGGCTCGCCAGCCGGTTACGTAGGCTATCGCGAATCCACGCGTCTCACTGACGCCATCCGCAAGCGACCGCACTGCGTCGTCCTGTTCGACGAGTTCGAGAAGGCGCATCACGACGTCCAGAACATCCTCCTCCAGATTTTGGAGGACGGCCGACTCTCCGACGGCACGGGCCGCCCCGTCTCCTTGCGTCAGGCCTACGTCATCCTCACCTCCAACGTAGGTTCCGACCAACTCGCGAAAAAATCCCTCGGCTTCGGCGACGATGCGGGGTCGTTCGAGCATCTCGTACGGCAGGAACTCGCCGAACGGTTCCGTCCGGAACTGCTCAACCGTCTCGACCGGACGCTCGTCTTCACCCCGCTCGGCCGCGATCATCTCAAGGAGATCCTCCGCCGCGAACTCGACGGCATCCTGACGCGTCTCCGCGACACCCAGCGTGTGGCCTGCACGGCTGGAGACGACGTACTCGAATGGCTCCTCTCACAGCCCCTCCCTCCGGAAGAAGGTGCACGCGCCATCCGCCGTCTCGTCGAACGAGAAATCACGGCCGCCATCACGCGTCTACTCACGGACCGCCCGACGAAACGTAAGATTTCCCTCCGCGCTTCCACGAAACGACTGCATGTGACATAAAACGACCTCATGCCTGCTCCCCGTCCCCTCCGTCCCACGCCCCTTCCGACGCCTCCACCCGAGGCGTCCATGGCGAGTGACCTCGCGTCTGCACAGGCTGAGGATATGTTCGCGGAAAGCCGACGCTCCTCGCCGCTCGAACTGCCGACGAAGTCCTATACGGAGGCTCCCGAATATCAGGAACAGCGCGAAAAAGAGGAACGGATGGTGGAGGCAGGAGAGCAATTCGTGGGAGCACCCGTCGTCCCGACCGTCGAGAGATCGAGGGTGTCAGCCGGACCGGAAGCTGCTCATGAACGCGGGTCGAGACGTCGCAGAACCGCTCAATCTCAAGAGACGACCGGTTCCGAACCTCAATCGGAGGCGATGGCGGCCGCTACTATGCAGACACAGCAGGCCGAAGAACGGATAGCCGCCCAACAGTCCGCGAAACGACAACGACAGGAGGGGCAACAGGAACGGGTCCGCACAGCCGCCATACGCCGACTTGCGACACGGAAGATGAAGCGACGTATCATGCTCCGCGTCGCCGCATTCCTCGCTCCAACGTGCCTCTGGGTCTCGCAGGGCATCCTCATCATCATCCTCATCATCATCATCATCGGACTCGCGATGACGAGTTTAGATTCCGCGATCTCGAGCATCCCGAGTTGGTTCAACTGACATGCGTCGAAGACGATGCGAGACCGCTCACGTAGGGCGGTTTTTGTGATACACTGAAAGTCATATGTCCGATCGGACCAAGAAAATCATCTTCGCGATCGTCTTCGCGATTCTTTCCATCGCCATCGGCCTCGGCCTCTGGTATTTCTTCTTCCGTCCGCTCGTCGCGCCGACCGGCCCGACGACGGCTCCGGGGACGCCGACGGGCGAGTTGCCGTCGGCCGGGACCGGCGGACCGGCAGGCGGTGCCGAACCGAGCGGACCGGGCGCTCTACAGCCGAGCGGCGCCGTGCCCATCCAGCCGGGTGTACCCACAGAGGTCGCGCCGTCGCGCGTGACGCTCATCCAAGATTCGGTCACGCAGGCCGTCGTGCCATCGAAGGACGGCGACGGAGCCAGATTCTACAACCCGGAAGACGGCCGCTTCTATCGCGTCAACGCGGACGGGACCGTGACGGCGCTCGCGGATAAGCAGTTCCTGAACGTAAAAACCGTGAGCTGGGCGAACCGCGACGACCAAGCCATCCTCGAGTTTCCGGACGGTTCCAACGTCTTCTATAATTTTGACAGCAAGCGCCAAGTCACGCTTCCCAAGCACTGGCGCGACTTCGATTTCTCCCCTGACGACGGGCAAATCGCCGCCAAGAGCGTAGGTCTCGATCCGTCCAACCGCTTCCTTATCGTCTCTAATCCCGACGGCAACGAGGCAAAAGCTGTCGAATCGCTCGGCACCAACGCCGACAAGGTCCTCGTGAACTGGTCACCGAACAATCAAGTCATCGCCTTCTCCTCGACCGGAAACCCGCAGAGCGAGGGAGCACAGGAGGTCCTGCTTATCGGCGAGAACCGCGAGAACTTCAAGTCGCTCGTCGTCCCGGGCCGCGGGTTCCTCCCGAATTGGTCCCCGACCGGACGACAGATCCTCTACAGCGTCTATCATGAACGGACGCAGATGAAACCCTCCCTCTGGATCTCGGGCGGCGTGGGCGACCAGATCGGCGAGGACCGACGAAGCATCAACCTCCAGACCTGGGCGGACAAATGCGCATGGAAGAACGAGACGCAGGTCATCTGCGGCGTCCCGCAAACGCTCGACACGGGTGCAGGTCTCGCGCGCGACAATTTCTCCGGCGTCCCGGATGATATCTTCCTCGTCGACCTCCGCACGGGCGTCTCGACCAAAATCAGCACGTCGGACCAGACCCATCCCATCCGAAGCCCGGTCTTGAGCGACGATGGCAAGAAGCTGATGTTCTCCGATGCCGCGAACGGACGACTGTACAGCTATGACCTCCCGTGACCTATGAGCCGCCAACGTCTCATCATCCTCTGCCTCTGCGTCGCGGCGTTCGTGTTGCTCTCCGCGGCCCTGATCCAAAACCGAATCCAATTCAACCGCACGAACTTCCAGGTCGGGTCCGTACCCATGGAGTTGGTGAATCAGATCCTCCCGAAGGACGTCCCGCTCTCGTCCATGCGTCCTCCGGCCATCCGCGCGAGCGACCCCATCCGCTTCGGCAACGCGACCTCGCTCATCTCCATCATCGAGTACGCCGATTACCAGTGCGAAGGATGCCAAGCCATGGATGCGGTCATCCATCGCATCGCACGACAGTACGGAGGAAAGGTCCGCGTCGTCTGGCGCGACCTCCCGGCTGAATCCGTGCATCGTCAGGCCATCCCTGCCGCCGCGTTCGCGCGATGTGCGGGCCTGCAGGGCGCGTATTGGCCGGTGCATGACGAACTCATGCAAGCTTCGTCGCTCGGTGAAAGCACATACGACACCATCATCAAGGACCTCGGGCTGGATCGGTCGTTCATCAACGCCTGCCGAAAGTCGGACGAGGTCGCGGCCGCCATCCGCGAAGACGCAGACGAAGCGCGAGGCGACGGCATCAAGAGCGTCCCCTTCTTCTACGTCGGCACGCAGGCCTTCGACGGCGCCATCGACGAAGATATGCTGAAGGCCGCCATCGAGACCGCGCTCGGCTCCTGATCCCATGATTCCTTCCGCACGACGGACGACGTTCCTCCGCATCGCAACGCTCGCGATGGTGTCCGCCTGGTCGTTCCTCGCCGTCGCGCCCGCATCCGCAATCTCCTGTTGCGAGTGCATCTCCTCCAACAACCCCAAATCCAGCATCTGTATCAAGACGTCCTTCTCCTGTTCGAAATTGACGGAAGAGACCCGAAACCCGAACGTCAAGGACCTCATCTGCGCCGAAACGTTGAACGAGGCGAAATGCGCCACGATCGCGCAAGGAGGTATCTGTTCCAGTGCCCCGACAGATGAAATTCTCTATACCGCACCGGCGACGACGGAGAAGCCGAACGATGATGCACCGCCGCTTCCGAAACCTCCCGTCCTAGGTATCTCGATACCACGTTTGGAATTTTCAGAAGACATCTTCATAGGGGGTGGGGAAATCCTTGTTCCTTGGATCGCACAATACATCTCTGCAGCCTACAAGTATCTCCTCGGCACGACGATTATCGCGGCCGCAGTCATGATCGTGTACGGAGGATTCCTGTATATCGTAGGATCAACAGTTGGTTCAATCGAAAAAGGGAAAGCGGCGATTTTCGACGCGATCATCGGCCTATTGCTCATCCTGGGTTCCTATACGATCTTCGCTACCATCAATCCCGCAACCGTCTCCCCGACATCTATCCAAATCAAGATGGTCGAACGGGACGCCTTCCTGGACCCGAAGAAGGAATATGCCCGCGTAATGGAAGCTGCGACAGTGAAGGCCCCGGCACAAGGGATGATCGAAATTCCCGTCATAGATGCTCCATACGAAGGGGTTCCAATCTCGGTCCCGAGTACGCCTCCATCGCAGGTGCCGACAATCCCTTCTTCGGGAAGCGCGCCCGCGCCCACTCCTCTTGAGCCAGGCCAAGTCGTCACAGATAAAAATGGGAATCTCGTGGCACAAGGAAACTGCCCGAGCGACATGGTCCCGATCAAACACAGTCAGGCGTATACAGAAAAGACGGGAAAGACGGTCGAATCCTTTTGTATAGACCGCTATGAAGCTCCAAATATCCAAGGTCAGATGCCCTTCAACGGCTACACGGAGGTAGAGGCGGACTGGTACTGTCATGAACGCGGAAAACGGCTCTGTTCCTCATCCGAATGGGTGCGCGCGTGCCTTGGTCCAAATGGCGAAAACACATACGGATACGGGTCGGGATTTATCGTAGGCGAAATCATCAGTGCCTTCGACCCAAGCCGTTACAACGGACCGACACCCTCGCTGTCTGACGCGGGAAGTAGGCCGCCCGTCGCCACGGGGAAGCCAAAAGCACCATGCAACTACGACAGCAACCGAAAAATTGGACTAAAGGAAACGACCGGACATGCGCTCGATCCACAGTTCTATCCTCTCGCGAAATCGGCAGATGAGAGCATCTGGAGTGCGGACAACAAAAAAATCCAAGACTCGTCGAATGCGGCGAAACGATGGCCTCAAAAACTCGAGGCTCTCAAGCAATATCTGGCGGCAATCACAGGCGCGGAACCGAGCGGAAGTCGATCCTGCGTCAGCGAGGAGGGTCCCATCGATATGACCGCGAATGTCCAAGAAATTTCCTTGACGGACGCATCCGCGCTCATGACCATCGATGAACGTATACAGATGGCGGAAGCCTACAATAGGACCTGCCCAGCCAAGGGAGACTGCTCGGGAACAAAACCCTATACGTGGCACGGTTTTTTTTGGGAACCGGTGGCTCACCTCGCCAATCCGACGGCTCGGCCGACCTGCACCGTCGTCTGGGGGAAGGGGCATGCCGTCGGGTGGCGGGCAATGGAAAACGGTTTCCGGTGCTGCATGAACCTGTCGCACTGATACCGCTTTTCTTAACTTCCTACTTCGGTCTCACGATAGCCGTAATCGGCGTCCAGTTCCCACAACTTGGTTTAAGACAAATCGTCTTGGAATTCGGATTCTTTCCCCACCCCGGTCCCTGAACGAGTTGAGCCAGCCCATCGCTTTTCCAACCCACGAATAGGGCGGAGTGCTGGCCTCCGCAGCTTGCATTCCCATTATACACTTGAATATAATCGCCCGGCTGTAATTCAGTTAACCATCCGGTGGGATAATCTGGCATTTCCTGAAGTAGCTTCTTCACCTCCGCTCTGGCTTCTGCACCATCTTTGATGCACGAGGGGTTGGGCTCGCAAGGCTTTTCATTCGTACACCTCAAATTGATAATTTTCAAAGATACGCTTGTCGATAATCCCTTGACTGATTTGACGTTGCTATCCTTCCCCATCGTCGAGACCTTACATACCCCTTTGAGGCATGCGGAATCGATAGCATCTGTAAGTGCCCAAATATTCGCTGCTGTATTGGCACATGTCCCAAGATGGACATCGCATTTCAATGCCGCGTTTGCAGCCTGCTCAAGCCGCTCATTGAACGTTACGCCCGTAATGAGGGGCTTGATCTTTTCGAAGAATTCCTGGGTCCTTTGATCCTTCGCAATCGCCAGATACGACTTCCCCGCATCCTTTCCTGAAGGTAAAACCGTCAGCGGATTCGTCAATGTCACTGGACAGTTTGTAAACGCTGGCGTCTCAGATTGAGCCGTGCCTTCCGGAATCACGACACTACTGCTCTGCGGCCCGACCGTCGGCGTGATACCCGTTTCCTCATATGTCCTCTGTAGGGCCGAATCCACAAATTCAAAGGGAGTGCCTTTAATGACCGTAACCTTGATCGGAGGAAGAACCGTCAAGGACGGATTCATGACCTGAAGGATTGTATAACTCCCGAGAATAAGGAGGAGACCGACGATGGCGTCCGAAATCACGTCCTTCCCGCCCTTCACGCCCACTCCGGTCGACCCAACGATATATTTAAACCCTCCATACACAATCATGATCGCGGCGGCGATGATGGCTACGCCGACGGCATATTGGTAGAACGTCCCGATATACACAGCAAGGAACGGGATTGAGATGCTGTTTCCGGAGCGGACGATAGGATACTTGCTCCAGTCGAGGCCGGGCGGGCTGAAAGAAAGGCTGGGTGCAAAATATTTCTCTGCGGAAACCTCGTGCACCAAGACGAACCCTGAAAACACCAGTGAGAGGAACACGGCGGACGCGAGAATCCTAATATGCATGCGCTTCAAGTATACCGAAATATACGAAAATCCCCTAGCGGGAAGGCGTGGTACAATGTCCCCATGAACCGTGTCGCGAAAGCCGGGGCTCTCGGATGCGTCATGCTTTTCGGGCTGACGTCGTTCGCGCCTGAGGTGTTCGCATCGACCTGTTGCAAATGCATCTCACCCGACAACCCGAAGAACAACATCTGCATCACGACGTCGAAACCGGACTGTGCGTCCCTCAAGACGACGAGCGAGAACGCTAAGGTCAAAGCACTGACGTGCGATCTGATACTGAACGAATCCCAGTGCAAACAAGTCTCCGAGGGAGGAATCTGCTACGGATCACCTGTCGCGGAACCCGCATACACGGGCAAGTCAGGAGGAAGTCTGGATCTAGAGAGCGACCTGACCATTACGCCCCCGACCTTAGGCGTCTCGATACCGGGGTTGACATTCGCGTCCAAAATCTTCGAGCGAGAAGGATACGTGGAAATCCCATTCCTCGCCCAGTATATCGCTGCGGCCTCCGCGTACCTCTCGATCGTTGGCATCCTGGCCGCCGCCGTCATGGTCGTCTACGGCGGATTCCGCTATATCACGGGAAGCACGGTGCAGAACATTCAAAAAGGCAAAGAAATCCTCATCGATTCCATCGTCGGGATGGTATTGGTGCTTGGCGCGGTCACGATTTTGAAGACCATCAACCCTAGGACCATAACGCTTGAGGCCATCAGAATCGAAACCATTGATGCGATAGATATCGGGACCTACAACCCGACGGTCCGGGTGGGTGATGACCCCTCGCTCGCGTCACGCTATACGCCACCTGTGAAACGGACGCGCCTGCCGATTAGAACGACCGCGTCCTCCGGCGGTCCGAAGGATATCGTAGACGATATCATCGCCGGCGCGGAGGCGGCCGGCCTGAATCCCTGCCTCGTGCTGGCGAACTGCCATCAGGAAACGCGACTGAACGCCTTATGGAACGGCCAGCCGTACGGGACGCCCAAGGAAAAGGCCATCGGATGCGGCGCGTGCGGCGTGACCATGAACAATCTTCGCGGCGGTACGGTATTCGCGAAAAAAATCAAGGAGCGTTATCCGGATTTTCCGGACCTGCCGAACGACCGGAAGGCGAAGTTGACCCAAGAAGACCGGGTGAGGATCTGTGACTGGCTACTGAAAAACCATGAAGGCGACGCATACGCATCGGCCCTCCTACTCTCCGAAAGCGTCAACGCCGCGAAAGGAAACGAAATTTTCGGGCTCGCAGGATACAAGGCCGGATACGTCTCCATGCAGAAATGGGCGACGGCGAACGGCTGCACCCCGCGTCCGGGATACACGTTCAAACAGGCGTTGACGCAAATCGACCAAGCTATGAAGATTTCCTGCGTCCCGCATATCGTCGCCATCCCGAGCACGGGCGCACCTCCGCCCGGATGTCCCGAAGATAAATACGTCTGTACGGATGCGAAACCAAACAAAGCATCGGTCTATGTGGGCCATTGTAGTGACGGACGTGAATGTAAGGCGATGATCACGGACACGGCGGTGAAACACATACTGGAAGTGTATCCTCAGATAGTTAAGGACTACAGGTGCGATCAGTGATCAGACCTTGGCGTCTCCGCGCGGACATGGCAGGCTTGTGGCCATGAAAGGCCCCGTCTACACGTGCACCAAATGCGACGCGCAGTTCCCGAAATGGTCGGGACGATGCACGTCGTGCGGGGCGTGGGGGTCGATAGGACAAGAAGCGAGAAGCGAGAAGCGAGAAGATGCGAGCAGACCGAAGGCGGCGCCGGGCGCGACGGCCTCGTTTGCAGAGGATAGCGCCGTCACACATGCGAACGCGGAACCGACCGGCTTCGCGACCGTGGACCGTCTGCTCGCCGGCGGCATCGTCGAAGGGTCGATGACGCTCGTCGCGGGCGAGCCGGGCGTCGGCAAATCGACCTTGCTCGCCCAGCTCGCACTCGTCGTCGCCGGGGCCGGAAAAACCGTGCTCTACGTCACGGGCGAGGAATCCCCCAGCCAAATCAAGCGCCGCCTCCAGCGTCTCTCGAAGGACATTCCGAAAGGATTGCGTTTCCTCGACACGACGGACGCGCCGACCATCGCGGCCACGGTCGTGGACATCGGCCCGGCGCTGACCATCGTGGACTCGGTGCAGACGCTACGGTGCGCCGATGCGTCCGGCGAGCCCGGGAGCGTCACGCAGGTCAAGGCCTGCGCCGCCACGCTCACCGAGGCCGCAAAGCGCTCGAAACATCCCGTCATCCTCGTCGGGCAAGTCACGAAGGACGGCGACGTCGCCGGTCCGCGCCTGCTCGAACACATCGTGGACACGGTCCTCTTCCTAGAAGGCGATCGCATGCATCGCTATCGCCTGCTCCGCCTGCTCAAGCATCGTTTCGGCCCCACGGACGACATCGCGCTCCTTTCCATGACCGAGAAGGGCCTCGAGGCCGTGGAAGACGCTTCGACCGAACTGCTCCGCGACCGCCCGGCCAACGCGGCAGGTTCGTCCGTCTCGTGCATCATCGAGGGACGTCGGCCGCTTCTCATCGAGATCCAGGCGCTCGTCTCCCCTGCCGGCTATTCCACGCCCGTCCGCCGCACGACCGGCATCGACCCGGCGCGCCTCGGCATGCTCCTCGCGGTCCTCGCACGCCGCTCCGGCGTTCAGGCGCTCGACAAGGACGTCTATGCGAACGCGGCCGGCGGATTCGACGCACGCGACCCCAGCGTGGATCTCGCGGTGGCCACGGCCATCGCCAGCGCCATCAAGGACACGCCCCTCGACCCGCGCCTCGCGCTCTTCGGCGAAGTCGGCCTCGCCGGCGAACTCCGTCCCGTCTCGTTGCCGGACGCGCGGCTCAAGGAGATGTCGCGGCTCGGCTTCCGAATCGCTATCGTCCCCAAAGGTCAGGCGAAGCACGCGCCGAAAGGACTGGACGCGAAAGAGGCCTCGTCGCTCCGAGAGGCCTTCCAAATCATGCGGATCGTGTAGCTCCCCTGTCATTCCGACCGAGGAGGCTCTGCGACGAGCGGAGGAAACCCTTCATGCATGATTCTGAAGCGTTCCCTCGACTCGTCGGACTCGCTCGGGATGACGGAAAATTGTCATTCCGACCGAGGA
>Ga0180009_10001977_pt1 | contig 24283 bp, 36 predicted proteins | sample OS_PC_MetaG_FD_123537 | JGI IMG/M metagenome (GOLD analysis project Ga0180009, IMG submission 123537) | Groundwater microbial communities from the Aspo Hard Rock Laboratory (HRL) deep subsurface site, Sweden - OS_PC_MetaG | ecosystem: Environmental > Aquatic > Deep subsurface > Groundwater...
CAAATCCCCACGATCCAGGATCGTTTGAAGATCTCGATCCTGGATCGAAACCATGAGTTGCCAAACCCAAGGTTATCTTCCACCCCCGGGGTGTGGTAGGTATGACACCCCGGGGGTGGAGTGCCTGTGGTTCGCTTCTTTGAGCGGTTGAGGCAGTCTGATTTCCGCCGCCGGCAGACGAGTTTCTCCGTGGCTCCGTAAACCTGATTATTGTCCTGAGTTTGCCGGTATGCTATCATAGCTGAATCCCTCGCAAGGGGGATTAATTTTTGACCGATTCTAAGATTGTTAATTCAAGATAGCTATTTTTTAAATCAAACAGGTTTTGTTAAAATCAATTTAAGATGGCAGAAGCAATTGAAGTAACTAAAAATAGGGATGTGCCGATGGAGAGAATCAGAAATATCGGCATTATTGCTCACATTGATGCCGGAAAAACGACTACTACGGAAAGAGTCCTTTTCTATACCGGAAGAACCTATAAAATGGGCAATATAGATGACGGTACTACGGTCACTGATTGGATGGATCAGGAAAGAGAAAGGGGTATCACTATTATGTCAGCGGCGGTAACTGCTTTCTGGAGAAATTTTCGAGTGAACATTATCGATACCCCCGGACATGTGGATTTCACCGCCGAAGTGGAACGGTCTCTTAGGGTTTTAGATGGAGCGATTATGGTTTTCGACGCCGAGGAAGGGGTTCAGTCTCAATCGGAAACGGTTTGGCACCAAGCCGATAAATACCGAGTTCCGCGGCTTGTTTTTGTCAATAAAATGGATAAATTAGGCGCCGATTTTGAAAATACCGTAGCGATGATCAGGGACAGGCTTACTGCTAAACCGGTGGTTATCGCTTATCCGGTTGGCCAGGAAGATCAGTTTAAAGGAGTGTTTCTTCTTTTGGAGCGAAAAATGCTGGTTTGGGACAAGGACCCGATGGGAACCGAATATTCAACCTTGGAAATTCCGGAGCAATATCGTGAAAAAGTCAGACAACTCAGGGATAAGTTGGTAGAAAATATTTGTGGCGAAGATGAAAAATTAATGGAGAAATTTTTAAATGACCGGGAAATCGGATTGGAAGAATTGAAAAAAGTTTTGAGAAATGCCGTAATCGGCAACCGTTTGGTTCCGATCTATTGTGGCTCTTCTTTAAGAAACAAAGGGGTTCAGCCGGTTCTGGACGGGGTGATTGACTATTTGCCTTCTCCTTTGGATATTCCGCCGGCAAAGGGAGTCCACCCCCAGACTGAAGTGGAAGAATTAAGGACGGCCGATAAAAAAGCCCCCTTCTCGGCTCTTTTGTTTAAGATCCAGACAGACCCGCATGTTGGTAAATTATCTTACCTGAGGATTTATTCGGGAACTCTAAAGAGCGCCTCGGCCGTTTACAACGCTACCAAGGACGAAAACGAAAGAATAGGCAGATTATTGTTGATGCACGCCAATAAAAGAGAGGGAATTGAGGAAGCCTTTGCCGGCGAAATTGTCGCCGCCATCGGCTTGAAACAGTCTGCTACCGGCGACACCCTTTGCGATCAGGGAAAACCGGTTCTTTTTGAGTCGATAAACTTTCCTGACCCGGTAATTTCTTTGGCGATTGAGCCGCAAACCAAGGTCGACCAGGAGAAACTAAGCGTCGCTTTGTCCAAGTTAGGCGAGGAAGACCCGACTTTCAAGACTAAGATCGATCAGGAAACGGGACAGACAATTATTTCCGGTATGGGTGAACTCCATTTGGAGATTTTAGTAGATCGAATGAAAAGGGAGTTTGGTTTGAATGTCAACGTCGGCAAACCCCAAATCGCCTACCGGGAAACGATTACCAAAGTGCAGACCGCGGAAGGCAAGTACATTCGGCAAACCGGCGGCCGCGGCCAATACGGTCATTGTTGGCTTCGGGTTGAGCCCTTAGACCGGGGCAGCGGTTTTGAGTTTGTTTCTGAAATTAGAGGGGCGGCGATTCCGGGTAATTTTATTCCTTCGATTGAAAAAGGTGTTAAAGAAGCGGTAGAGAAGGGTGTTATTTCCGGCTATCCTGTTGTCGATGTCAAAGTAGCTGTTTATGATGGCAGCTATCACGAGGTTGACTCTTCTGATATGGCTTTTAAAATCGCCGGTTCTATTGCTTTTCAAGAAGCGGCCAAACACGCGTCGCCGGTGATATTGGAACCAATAATGAAACTGGAGGTTGCTGCTCCGGAGGATTTTTTAGGCCAGGTGATTGGAGACCTTTCTGCCAGACGGGCTCAGATTTTGGGTACCGAGAACAGGGGGAAAATGAAAATTATCAAAGCAACTATCCCGCTGGAGGCAGCCCGAGGCTATGCTACCATAATCAGAAGCTTAACCCAAGGGAGAGGCTCCTTTTACATGGAACCTTCCCACTACCAAGAAGTCCCCAAAAATATTCAGGAAGACATTGTTGCAAAGAAACTATCCTGATGGTAGAATTTATATCTGGTAACTTAATAAGTTAAAACATTATTTTTCAACAACCAAAGGAGGTATCAGATGGCAGACAGTGTAAAATTTAATCGGAACAAAGACCATGTTAATATTGGTACTATTGGTCATATCGATCACGGTAAGACCACTCTTACCGCGGCAATTTTAAAAGTCTTGGAAGAGCAAGGCATGGCGAAGGCGAAATCTTATGAAGAGATTGCCAAGGGAGGGGTTGTCAGGGATCAGAGCAAGATTTTGACTGTTTCTGTTGCCCATGTTGAATATGAAACCGAAAACAGGCACTATGCTCATATAGACTGTCCTGGACATGCGGACTACATCAAGAACATGATTACCGGCGCTGCCCAGATGGACGGAGCGATTTTGGTTGTTTCTGCGCCCGATGGCCCAATGCCCCAAACGAGGGAACATGTTCTTCTTGCGGGACAGGTAAATGTACCGGCGATTGTTGTTTTTCTTAACAAAGTTGATTTGGTTGACGATTCCGAGTTTTTAGACCTAGTGGAGATGGAGGTTAGAGAATTGCTAAAAAAATATAAATTTGACGGAGACAACACACCAATTATCCGCGGTTCGGCATTAAAAGTGATGGAAGGGGATGAGGCGGCCAAAAAATCAATCCTCGACTTAATGAAGGCAGTTGACGAGCACATTCCCACTCCTCAAAGAGAATTGGATAAGCCTTTCATGATGCCGGTTGAGGATGTTTTTTCGATTAAGGGACGCGGTACTGTAGCCACAGGTAGGATTGAGCGTGGAAAAGTAAAAATCAATGACGAGATTGAAATCGTTGGTTTGGGGGACACCAGAAAAACGGTGGTTACTGGAGTAGAAATGTTTCACAAGAGTTTGGAGGAAGGTCAGGCCGGAGACAACGCCGGGATACTGTTGAGAGGGGTCGAAAAAGACCAGATCGAGAGAGGAGTGGTTTTGGCAAAACCAGGATCAATTACTCCCCACACCGATTTTAAGGCAGAAATTTATGTTTTAAAAAAGGAAGAAGGAGGCCGCCACACACCGTTCTTTACCGGTTACCGGCCGCAGATTTATATTAGAACTACGGATGTTACCGGAGAAATATCTCTTCCTGATGGTGTCGAAATGGTGATGCCTGGAGATAGCGCCAATGTTAAAGTCTCTTTGATTAAGGCGGTGGCATTAGAACAAGGTTCTACTTTTGCTATAAGAGAAGGCGGTAAAACGGTTGGTGCCGGTGTTGTGACCGAAGTAGAAAAGTGAGCTTTGGTTTGTCAAGACAGGCTCTGTTTGTCGGACAGTTTAATTTTTAAAGTAGATTTCGGGTTAAAATGCCTAGAGGCGGAAGGATTAGAATACGTTTAAAATCCTGGGATCATCGCGTAATCGATGAAGCGGCAGCTAAAATCGTGCAAGCGGCGATAACTACCGGGGCTTTGATCGTTGGACCGATACCCTTACCAACAGATAGAAAACTTTTGGTTGTTGGTATCAGTCCCCATACTGATAAAGATGCCCGGGAACATTTTGAAATGCTCACCCATAAAAGGTTGATCGATATCAAAGACGCCAGTGTAAAAACGATGGATAGTTTGCAGCATTTGGAGTTGCCCGCTGGAGTAGAGATAACAATCAGGATGTAGCTTTAAGAGGCAAAGGTGAAAACAAAACAACCTATTTGGATTTTGTCGGTGTCGATGTTTTGAGCTTGTTTTCTAAAAACAAGCTCAAAACTTTTCCTATAGGGCCTCAGTGGCCCTATTTTTGTTGAATCCACCGAAAGTAAAAATCCCGAAGGGATCCCTTTGGGATCCGTGGTCCGCCAGCTGGCGGGATAGCCCACGGCCGGATAGCGATTCCGGAGTAAGATAGTTTTCGCTTCGGCCGGATTTCAGCGATCGGTCGAAACTAGTTATTAGTAGAAAAGGAAGAATCAGTGAGTTTTTAACTCACTGAGCTTCGACAGAAAGTTAAAATTAAAAAAATATTTTCTTAAGATGGCTAAAGGCTTTTTACTTAAAAAACTGGATATGGTTCAGCAATTTGACCCAAAGGGCAGGCTGGTGGCGGCTACGCTTTGTAAAGCGGCGCCTTGCTTTGTCGTTGGTATTAAATCAAAGGAAAAAGATGGCTACGCCGCTTTTCAGTTAGGTTCCGGTTTAAAGAAAAACATGGTCAAACCTTTGGTGGGCCAATTGAAAAAGGCGGGTTTAACCTTTAAACCTGAAATTATTCGGGAAGTCAGGGTAAAAGACGAAAAAGATCTGCCACAATCCGGTAAGCAAATTTCGCTTGACCAGGTTTTTTCAGTGGGAGATTTACTTTATGTTGTGGGGGTTACCAAAGGAAGGGGTTTCAGCGGGGTAATTAAACGCTGGGGCTTTCACAGCCAGCCGGCAACCCATGGAGGACAAAAGAATAGGCAGAGATCTACCGGTGCCATTGGCGCCCAGACTCCGGGGAAAGTGGTCAAAGGCAAGAAGATGCCCGGTCACTATGGAGTAGCCAAGAAAACAGTGAAAAATTTGGAGGTTTTATCTGTCAATACTAAAGAGGAAAGTTTGTTGATTAAAGGTGCTCTTCCCGGTTATCGGGGATCCTGGCTTTTAGCCTTGCCGATCGGTAAAGCCAAAGGTTTTGTTCCTTTAACAGAGCAGGAAAATGAAAATGAAGAAAAGTGAAAAGTCTGTCAAATTACCGATTTTAAGCCTTTCAGGAAGAGAAGGGGGAGAATTGCTTTTGCCTGGAGTGGTTTTTAACGCCAAAGTAAACCTTCCTTTAATGGCCCAGGCAGTGCGGGTTTTTCTTTCTAACCAAAGAAAGGCTTTTGCGAAAACCAAAACAAGGGGTGAGGTTAGAGGTTCGGGGAAAAAAATTTGGCGGCAGAAAGGGACCGGCCGGGCTCGTCATAAAGACCGGTATGCTCCGATTTTTGTCGGCGGAGGGGTCACTCACGGACCCAAAGGAAATAGGAACTATAAAAAGAAATTTTCTTTAAAAATGAAAAGAGCTTCTCTTTGTAGCGCCTTAACGCTTAGGCTTAAAGAAAAAAATATTTTAGCGGTAGAAGGATTCAGCGAGTTTGGTTTTAAAACGAAACCGGTATTGACCGCTTTAAGGAGCCGGGCGGGAGTGGTGGAAGGCCAAAAATGCCTCCTGGTTTTGTCGAACCTAAAGGGGAAAGTTAAGAAAGCGCTTAGGAACGTTCCTTTTATAACGGTTTCTTCTGTTGCCGACCTAAACACCTATTTGGTTTTAAACCACAACCGGCTGATTTTAACACCTAAATCGGTTAAAAATTTGTCTCGCAGGATAAGTAAAAATGGATAGCCGCTTCCTAATTTTAAAACCGGTAGTAACGGAAAAGAGTTTGTCTCTTCAGGAAAAGGGCGATTATTGTTTTTGGGTTGATGCCAAAGCCGGTAAAAGTCAGATTGCCAAAGCGATTGAAGAGTTGTTTAAGGTTAAGCCGGTGTCAATTAGGACAATCCTAGTTAAAGGCAAAACAAAAGTAGTAAAGCGTCAAAATAGAAAAGTTATCACAGGATTAAGAAAAAAGGCAATTGTTAAATTTCCTGAAGGGAGCAAAATTCCTCTATTAAGCGGAGGAAAAGGTAAATGACACGCAGATTGGTTAAGAAATTAGTAGTAATTAAGAAAAAGAGGGGCGGCCGGGATAATAAAGGCCGGATTAGTGTCCGTCATCAAGGCGGAGAACATAAACAGTATACCCGTCTGATTGACTGGAAGAGAAGTAAAAAAGATATTGCCGGGAAAGTGACGGCGATTGAGTATGATCCTAACAGGAACGCTGATATTGCCCTGATTTTTTATCCTGATGGGGATAAAAGATATATCGTCGCCCCCGATGGCTTGAAAATAGGAAGTGAAATAATTGCCGGTGAAAAGGCGCCGGCTAAGCTCGGCAACTGTTTGATTTTGAAAAATATCCCGGTCGGAGTGGCAATTCACAACTTGGAGATTGTCCCCGGCAAAGGCGCTCAGATGGTACGCGGCGCCGGAAACAGCGCCTTAATTCAGAGTAAAGAAGAAAAAAGGGTCAAGGTTTCTCTGCCGTCGGGAGAAACAAGATGGTTTTCCTCTCTTTGTTGTGCCACCATCGGTCAGGTTGGTAATGTCAACTATTTGTATAAAAAGTTTAGAAAAGCTGGGGACAAAAGAAGACGAGGGATTAGGCCGACTGTTCGTGGGGTGGCCCAACACCCAAAGTCCCATCCCCATGGCGGAGGTGAAGGCAGGTCTCCGATAGGAATGAAGTCGCCTAAGACTCCTTGGGGAAAGAGGACTTTGGGTAAAAGAACCAGAAAGAGAAAGAAATATTCCGACAGGTTGATTATAAAAAGGAGGAAATAATCGGACAATTTTAGTATAATAGGCAGATCTTTTTAAATTATTTACAATTGAAAAATGTCAAGAAGTTCTAAAAAAGGGCCGTACATAGACCCAAAATTGCAAAAGAAAGTCGCCGCGCAACAGAGAAGTGGTGATAAAAAGGTGATCAGAACTTGGGCGAGAAACTCTCAGATACCGCCGGAATTTGTCGGCCTTACTTTTGAGGTTCATAATGGCCATAAATTCATCAAGGTTTTTATCTCCGAAGAAATGGTTGGCCATAGGCTGGGAGAGTTCGCCTTGACAAGAACTTTTAGAGGTCATGGCCGGGTGGTTAAGAGAATAATCGAAAAAACTTGATTTTTTCAAGATTTTAAATTTGTTTTAAAAATGGCAAGAGTAATTAAAAAAGATTCCCAGAAAAAACCGCCGGAACAAGTGATTGTCGGAGTTAGAGCGGAGGCGAGGAATTTACCTATTTCGGAAAGAAAACTGAGATTGATAACTGCCGCTGTTAAGAAACTTTCTCCGCAAAAAGCACTGGAAAAATTGCGGTTTCTTAACAAAAAAGGATCTGCATTTTTAATCAAAACAATAAAATCGGCCATTGCTAACGCCGAACAGAAATTTGGTTTAGATAAAGAAGACCTTGTTTTTGAGAGTATTATTGTCAGCCAGGGACCTGTTTTAAAAAGAAGAGACGTTCATCACGGATCCCGTTTTAATGGTGGTCTTATTCGAAAACCCAGAAGTCATCTATTAGTGAAGTTAATTAGTAAGAAGAGTTAGGTTTAATGGGTAGAAAAGTTAATCCTATTGGTTTTAGGTTGGCGGTTAAAAATAGCCCTTTCGGCTGGAAGTCGCAGTGGTTCGCTAAAAAGAGCGACTATAAAAAGTTTATTATGGAGGACCAAAAAATTAGGAATTTTTTGGAAAAAAAACTTTCGATGGCCGGTCTGGTTGGCGTTCGGATAGAGAGGCTAAATAATATGATTAAGTTGGTAATTCAAGTCAGCCGCCCTGGGATTGTAATCGGCCGCGGCGGCAGAGGATTAGAAGATATTAAAAAAGAATTGTTGAAAGTAATAAGTGTTTCTGATTCGGACAATAATTTGGATATAGAGGTTGAAGAGGTAAAGAATTCGGAGCTTTCGGCTAAACTGCTAGCCGAAAAAATTGCCGGCCAGATCGAGAGAAGGATGCCTTACCGCCGGGTAGCCAACTGGGCAATTGAGTCGGTGATAAATGCGGGAGCTTTAGGAGTTAAAGTGATCCTTTCAGGTAGAATTGCCGGAGCGGAAATTAGCCGGGTGGAAAAGTTTTCCCAGGGTAAAGTTCCTTTAAGCTCGATCAGGGCCAATATCGATTACTTCGAAAGACCGGCCTTGACGAAATCAGGATATGTAGGGGTTAAAGTTTACATAAATAGGGGAGAAAGCGAATAATGCTCCAGCCTAAAAAGACTAAATATAAAAATAGATTTAGAGGCAGAATGAAAGGAATGAGTGTTTCCGGATCCAGGGTTTGTTTTGGGGACTTTGGTTTAAAAAGTTTAACTAGAAGTATTGTCAGCGCTAGTCAGATTGAAGCTGCCCGGAAAGCTATCAGTAACCATACCAAAAGGAAAGCTAAGATTTGGATTAGAATTTTTCCTGATAAGCCGATTACCAAAAAGGCGCCCGGCGCGCCCATGGGGGCAGGCAAGGGTGACATTGATCACTGGGGTGCGGTAGTCAAACCGGGAAGGATTATTTTTGAAATTGGCGGTGTTCCTTTTGATATTGCCGAAGGAGCCCTTATTAAAGCAGGACACAAATTATCGGTCAGAACCAAATTAGTCAAGAGGGAGGGCGAATGAAAAGAAATTTAAAAAGAGAACTGGAAGCTAAAACAATTGAAGAGTTAAAAACGGAATTAACCAAAAGGAAAACCATTTTATTTGAACTTAAGTTCAAATTGGCCCAAGGCCAGCTCAAGGATGTCAGATTGCCCGGTAAAACCAGGAACGAGATCGCTGTTTTGAAAACAATTATTTCAAAGAAAGAAGCAGAAGCGCCTAAGAAGGTTGAAAAAAGTTAGAAATTAGTTTATAAAAAACAAATTATGTCGAAAACTTTTATTGGGGAAGTGGTTTCAGACAAAATGGACAAAACGGTGGTCGTTTTAGTGAAGAGAAAAGTTTCCCATCCATTTTATAGAAAAGTAATTATCAAAAGAAAGAAGTTTTACGTTCACGATGAAAAGGGCTCTAAGTTAGGGCAAATGGTTGAGATTAAGGAAGTTAGGCCGATTAGCAAGACCAAGAAATTTGAAGTGGTTAAAATATGCTCTTAAAAAAATGATCCAGTTAAGAAGTATTTTAAAACCAACAGACAATGTCGGTGCCAAGAGGATTATGGTAATCCATGTTTTTGGTGGTTCCAAGAGAAGGACCGGTACTCTTGGCGATGTTGTTATCGCTTCAGTAAAGGAAGCAACTCCTGGCTCGGCCGTAAAGAAGGGGGAGAAAGTAAAAGCAGTGATCGTTAGGGTTAGAAAGGGAATTAGGAGAAAAGATGGCTCCTATATCAAATTTGACGATAACGCGGCAGTAATTATTGATAACCAAAAAAACCCAATAGGAACAAGAATTTTTGGTCCGGTGGCGAGGGAAGTTAAAGACAGCGGTTTTGAAAAAATCGCTTCAATGGCAAAGGAATTGATTTAGTTTAGACGATAAGCGATCATGAAAATAAAAAAAGACGATAAAATTAAAGTTCTGAGCGGAAAAGATCGCGGAAGAACAGGGATTGTAAAGAAAATTTTTCCCAAAAAAAACAAGGTAATTATTGCCGGGGTGAACTTATCTAAGAAACACAATAAACCCCGTAAGGGTAGCCCCGGAGGTATCGTTGAAATTGAAACTCCGCTTTGGAGTGGCAAAATAATTTTAATTTGTCCCCAGTGCGGCAAGCCTACCAGGGTTGGCTATCAGCTTGACAAAAATGGTAAAAAGTATAGAATTTGCCGAAAGTGCCAGTCTTTATTAGATAACCGGCCCGAGAAGAGTAAAAAATAATTATTTTTAATCAGTCAAGATGTTATTTGAAGAATACGATAACAAAATAGCCGCGAAGGTAAGAGAAAAAACAGGGATCAGAAACCCCTGGGCCTTGCCCCGGGTTATAAAAGTTGTGATTAACATGAGAGTTTCGGAAGGGAAAGAAAACCGTCAGACAATTGATCTGGCCGCCAAGGAATTGGAATTAATCACCGGCCAAAAACCTCAGGTTTGTTGTGCTAAGAAAGCTATTTCCGGCTTTAAATTAAGGAAAGGTGACCCGATCGGGTTGAAAGTAACTCTCAGGCGGAAGAAAATGCTGGACTTTCTGGAAAAGCTTTTTAGTTTAGCCTTACCCAGACTGCGCGACTTCCGAGGATTGGCGGTTCAAAACTTTGATCGCGAGGGTAATTTTAACATCGGCTTGAAAGAACAAACTATTTTTCCTGAGATTGACCTTGATGAAATTAAAGTTGTCAGAGGCCTTCAGGTAACCATAGTGACCAATGTCAGAGATATTGAAAGCTCCAGGCTCTTATTAGAGACATTAGGATTACCTTTTAAAAAAGAAGAGTAATGGCATCCAAATCCAGTATTGTCCGGGAAGATAAAAAATTAAAATATAAAATTCGCTACCGGAATCGGTGCCAATTTTGCGGCCGTCCGAAAGCTTATATCAGGTTTTTCGGTCTTTGCCGACTCTGTTTCCGACGATTGGCCCACAAAGGTGTTTTGCCTGGTGTCAAAAAGGCGAGCTGGTAAGTTAGTTTAATTAGAATTTATAAAATTAAAACTTAATCTCTAAAAATGGATTCAGCAGCAGATTTTTTAAGCCAAATAAATAACGCTTATCGTGTTGGTAAAAAGGAAATGGTTACTTCGTGGTCTAATTTTAGGGAGATTTTAGCTAATTTAATGAAATCAAAAGGATATTTTGAAGAAGTCAGCGTTGTTAAGGGAGATAACGAGAGGAAACGGATAGAGCTGATTTTGAAATACGGGCCCGGAGGCAGACCGTCTTTAACTAAGATCAAAAGAGTTTCTAAACCCGGGAGGAGATTTTACGTTTCAGCTGACGAGATCCCCTGGCCGCCGGGAGGTTTAGGTGATACTATTGTTTCCACCCCTTTGGGCTTAATGGTAGGCAAAGAGGCCAGGAAGAAAAACCTGGGAGGAGAGGTTATCTGTCAAATTTTTTCCTAAAATTTTTACTTAAACGGCAAACCAATGTCCAGAGTAGGCAAACAACCAATTAAAATTCCGGAAGGTGTTAGTGTAGAACTTGAAGACCGGAAAGTGGTTATTTCCGGTCCCAAAGGGCAATTAGCCCTGGTTTTGCCGGAAAAAATCTTAGTTTTGGAAAAAGAGGGGTATCTGTTGGTTAGTCGGGCCAATGAGGCTAAAAAGGCGAAAGCTAACCACGGTACCATCCGAAGCTTAATTAATAACATGGTTTTGGGCGTGACTCAAAATTGGAGCAAAGAGCTTGAAGTTATCGGCACCGGGTTTAGGGTCGATCTTTCCGGACAAAGACTCGATCTGAAGTTAGGTTTTTCTCACCCGGTAATTATTGACCCGCCGCCGGGGGTTGTCTTCGAGGCCAAGGATAATAAAATTAAGATTTCCGGCCCGGACAAAACCTTGGTCGGTAATTTAGCTGCCAAAATCAGAAAGATTAGACCCCCCGATGTTTATAAAGGCAAGGGTGTTAGGTATCTGGGCGAAACTATTAAATTGAAACCGGGCAAGGCGGCCAAAGTAGGCACGGCCCAATAAAAAAATGACTAAATTAGTTTTAAGATCAGCAAAAAAGCGAAGAAGTAAAAGAGTTAGAGCCAAGATAAAAGCTTTTGGAAGAGGAAGAAAACTTTCCGTTTTCAGGTCAAACCGCTGTATTTATGGGCAGATTATTGACCTCACCTCCGGGAAAACTTTGGTTGCTATCAGTGACAAGGTTTTATCAAAAGAGGATAAAAAAATCTCGGGATTGACTAAAAAAGAAAAAGCTTTTGAGGTGGGTAAAAAATTAGCGGAGTTAGCTCTGAAGTTAAAAATTGGAAAAATAGTTTTTGACCGCGGACCTTTTCTTTATCACGGCAGGGTAAAATCTTTAGCGGAAGGAGCAAGACAAGGGGGCTTAAAATTTTAAAAATTTTTCTGAAGACAAATGGCTTTTAAAGGAAATTTTGAAAAGAGAAGTAAAGAGTTTGAGGAAACCGTAGTGGAGATAAAGAGGGTTTCTAAAAAAACCAAAGGAGGTAATCAAATTAGTTTTACCGCTTTGATGGTAGTTGGTGACGGCAAGGGCAAAGTGGGAGTGGGATTGGGCAAATCAAAAAATGTCCCTTCCGCGATTAAAAAGGGAATCGATAAAGCCAAAAAGAAAATGATTATGGTTAAGTTAAAAGGCAGGACGATACCGCGCCCGATTGATTACCGGAAAAAGTCGGCTCACATTTTGCTAAAACCGGCGCGGGAGGGTTCTGGTTTGATCGCCGGCGGGGCGATAAGAGTGATTGCTTCCGCCGCCGGAATAAAAGACCTGGTGGCCAAAATTATCGGCACCAGAAATAAAGCAATGAATGTTTGGATTACCTGGGAAGCCTTGAAAGATTCGCCGTAAATGGAGTCCTGCGGGGTAAACCTATGGTATTATCCAAACGCCCTGCTGGGGCGAACATACTCTACCGGAAAACCAATTCATCCATGGGCTAATCCGCCTCCGCCGGTTGGCGGATGGCGGACCATGGCCTGCCTGCCGGCAGGCAGGTTTTCTTGGTTCAGGTATAAAAGAAGAATAGACGAGGAAAAAAAATGATTGGATTAAATCACTTACCAAAGACGACGGCAAAGAAGAAGAAAAGAGTTGGCCGCGGTTATGGCAGCGGGGTTGGCGGGCATACTACCACTCGTGGCCAGAAGGGTTTTAAGGCCAGAAGCAAGGTTCCCTTGACCTTTGACGGCTCCAAAATTAAGAAATCATGGGTTAAGCGGCTGCCCTTTTTAAGAGGCAAAGCCAGGCAAAAAGGAAGCCCTGCGCCTTTGGTGCTCAATATAAACGACCTCGCCGCTGTTTTTAGCAAAGGCCAGACGGTAAACTTGGATGCTTTGTTTAAAAAAGGATTGATTGGCAAAAAAAGTAGCATTAAAAACGGAGTTAAAATTCTCGGTAGAGGCAAGATTGATTTTCCTCTGGAGGTTGCCCTCCCCTGCTCGAAGAAAGCTGAAAAAAAGATTATTAAGGCGGGTGGAAAGATAGCTAATGAAAAAATGGTTTGAAAAAGTAAAATTTTTCAGCGAAGCCCTAAAAATTCCTCAGGTTAAAAAAAGAGTTTGGTTTACGGCAGCTGTGTTCCTCCTTTACCGGTTTATTGCTCATTTGCCGGTTCCGGGTGTCGACCTTTCCTTGTTAAAACAGTTTTTTTCTCAAAACCAAATGCTCTCTCTTTTAGATGTCTTCTCCGGGGGTACCTTAGCCAATTTTTCTATTGCCGCTTTGGGTTTAGGTCCGTTTATCACCGCCTCGGTGGTCTTTCAGCTTTTAGGAATGGTTTGGCCCAAAATCGAAGAACTGATGAAGGAGGGAGAATATGGGAGAGCCAAAATTAACCTTTATACCCGGATTTTAACAGTGCCTTTGGCAGTAGTCCAAGGTCTAAGTATGTACACAATCTTGAAAAGCCAAGGCATTATCGAGAATCTTCCTTTATCGGTTTTGGTCTCGATGATTATTGTGATGACCACAGGAACGGTGGTTTTAGTTTTCTTAGGCGACTTGATTAGCGAATTTGGTCTTGGCAACGGAACCTCTTTAATTATTTTCGCCGGAATAGTTTCTCGATATCCGGTGAATGTTTTCCAAACCGCTTCGATAGTCGACAGCCAAAAGATTTTTAATCTTTTAATTTTTTTAGTGCTTTCGGTTCTTTTGGTTTCCGGAATTATTATGATCGAGGAAGCGGCAATGAGGCTGCCGATTTTTTATGCCAGGAGAAGCGGCAGTTCAACCGGGGCCACTCGGACTTATTTGCCGATAAAAGTAAATAATGCCGGAGTAATGCCGATAATTTTTGCTCTTTCTCTTGTTTTTCTGCCTTCGTTCATCGGTAAAGTTTTGGTTGGTTTATCCAATCCGACATTGGCCGGCATCGGGGGTTTTGTCAACAACCTGTTTAGGCCCGGGACTCCGGTTTATAACTTGACCTATTTTGGTGTTGTGGTTATTTTTACCTTTTTTTATACCACTGTTGTTTTTAAACCGGATGAGGTTTCCGAAGAATTAAGAAAAGGGGGCGCCTTTATTCCCGGAATTAGGCCTGGAGTTTCTACAAAAAACAGGTTAAGCTGGTATCTCTATCGGGTGACGGCAATCGGGGCGGTTTTTTTGGGAATAATCGCCGTTTTGCCTTCTTTAGTTCAGCAGATGACCGGGATTTCAACGATCACCTTGGGAGGGACAGGCGTCTTGATCGTTATTTCAGTGGTTTTGGAAATTAGCCGCTCGGTTGAAAATTTGGTTCAAACCTATCGATATGAGTCATTCTAATATTGCCGGTAAAATTGTTGTTCTCGGTCCATCTGGATCAGGTAAGGGCACTCAGGCAAAAATGATCGCCCGAAAGTACCGTTGGCAACACGTTTCTATGGGGCAGCTTTTTCGGGATGAAATTGAAGCCAAGACAAAACTTGGTAAACAGGCAAAGGAATTTATTGAAAAAGGGTTGTGGGCGTCTTTGGAACTAACCATGACAATTTTGGAGCCAGAGCTAAAACAAGTGATTAATTCTGGTTTTGTCTTGGACGGTTTTCCTCGATCATTCGATCAGATCAAAGCGCTGCGAGATTTGTTGGTCAAATTCGGGACTGATATAGATATCGTTTTCCATCTTGATATTAGGCCCGCGGTGATTATGGCTCGGAGAAAAGCTCATTGGGCTAAGGGAAAGAGTTTTTATAAAGAGGGTCAAAGATCTGATGAAACCGAAGAATCAATTAAAAACCGATTTGCTGAGTATAAAAAGAATCTCGGGCCGATTTTGGCATTTTACCAAGACCAAGGAATTCTGCGCCGAATTAATGGGGAGCGACCGATTGGCCCAATCTTTCGAGATATTGTCACGATTATTGACAACAGGTTTTTTAAAAAAGATGATTGATTCTGTTGAGGATTTTAAGACTTGCGGCAGAAAACTTTCCTCTGTTTTTGAAAAAACTTTACCGATAATTAAGCCCGGGATAAGCTTGATAAGTATAGAGAAAGAAATCTGTCGTTTGATCGAAAAAAGTAAAGGCGAAGCCGCTTTTAAAACAGTCCCCAATTATTTTTGGGCTAGTTGTATCAATTTAAACGAAGGCGTTGTTCATGGGATTCCAGACAAAACAGTAGTCAAACCTGGAGATTTAGTCAGCTTGGACGTTGGATTAAAATATAAAGACTGGTATACTGATATGGCCTACACCCTCCAGGTTCGAAGTTCAAAATCAAAGATTCAAAATTGGAAGTGGGGAAAGTTTCTGAAAGCGGGGGAAGAAGCATTGCAGAAGGCAATCGTGGCGGCTCGGCTCGGTAACCGGGTAGGCGATATCTCAAGAGCGATCCAGAAAACAATTGAAGATAGTGGTTATCAGCCTGTTCGTGAGTTAACCGGTCATGGAATCGGCAGGGAGCTTCACCAGTTTCCTTGGATCCCTTGTTTTTTGGACTCCCCAATAGGGAAAACCCCTATTTTGAAAGAAGGGATGAGCTTGGCGATAGAAGTCATTTATACCGAGGGCAGCCCTTGGCTTAAAAAAACTACTGATGGCTGGACAATTAGAACGGCAGATGGTAAAATGTCAGCACTTTTTGAGAAAACGATATTAGTAGCTAAAGACGGTGCTAAAGTAATTACCCCCTATAGTTGGGGGGAATTAATTGATTGCCCGGTTTTAGTAAATAAACAAGTTTAAAATATTTATTTAAAAGGTAAAATTTCGAAAGATAATATCTTTCGGAGGGATCTTCCCTCCGTAAATTTATGAAGGATCAAAAAAACAGGGTTGACGGTGTGGTAGTAGAAGCTTTGCCTGATACGATTTTTCGGGTCAAGCTTGCAGATGAGAGGGTAATTTTAGCTTATTTGTCGGGCAAAATGCGGATGCACCGGATAAGAGTTATTCAAGGAGACACTGTGGTAGTTGAGATTAGCTCATATGATAAGGAAAGGGGCAGGATTGTTTATCGGGGAAAATCGAATTAACACTTCCCAAATTAACTGAACCAAAAATGAAAGTCAAGGCGAGTGTGAAAAAAAGGTGTCCGAAGTGCAAAATCGTTTGTCGGAGGGGGATAATCCGGGTTATTTGCGTTAATCCAAAACATAAACAAAAACAGGGATGAGAATTTTAGGAATTGACATACCGGATCAAGAAAGGGCGGAGATCGCCTTTACCAAGATTTACGGTATAGGCAGAAAAAATGTCTTGGAACTGCTTTCTTTGGCCAATATAGATCCCGACAAGAGAGTTAACAAGTTGTCTAAGACAAACCTGTCTGCCCTAATCAAGGCGCTTGAGGATTTTGAAGTGGAGGGCGATTTAAGAAAAAAAGTTAATGATAATATTACCAGATTAAAGGCGGTCCGCTCTTATCGCGGTATAAGACATATTTTGGGTTTGCCGGTACACGGTCAGAGGACTAAAACCAATGCTCGTACTAGAAGGGGTGGTAAGAAAACAGTAGGCGCGTTAAGCAAAGAAATGTGGTCTAAGATAGAGTCTCAACAAAGAGCGGCGATGGCTAAGACTAATTAGTCCGCCTTAGCGAAGGAGGATTAGCCCTCAGAGCTTCAATTTGTATTTTAATCAAATGGCTGATTCAAACAAAAGAACAGTTAAAAAAGAGAAGAAATCGATAGCCGAGGGAAGGCTTTATATCAATGCCAGTTTCAACAATACCCTGGCTACTATAACCGACCCTGAAGGCAATGTTTTTCAATGGACCTCGTGCGGCAGAATGGGCTTTAAAGGCACCAGGAGATCAACGCCTTTTGCGGCGACCAGCACCTTAGAAGATATTATTAAACGGGCGATAGACATCGGGATTAAAAGGCTTAAGGTTTATGTTAGCGGTCCTGGTCCGGGCAGGGATGCGGCTTTGAGAGTTTTGAGGGGCGCTCGGAGTATAGACGTAACGATGATTTCCGACATTACCCCGATTCCCCATAACGGTCCCAGACCGCCGAAAAGGAGGAGGGGTTGAGAATTCTTTTCTTGGTTAATCGTTAGAAAATTGCTATTTTTTAAAAGCTAAAAGTAAATCTAATCCGGATGGCGAAAATAAGTAAAAAATGCCGGTTATGTAAAAGGGAACGTGAAAAATTGTTCCTAAAGGGAACACGCTGTTTTTCGGCAAAATGCCCGATTGAAAAAGACGGCGGTACGCCTCCGGGGGTCCATGGTTCAAAAAGCGGTTTTCGCCAGTCTGCCTATGCCAAACAATTAAGGGCGAAACAGAAGACGAAAAGACTCTATGGTTTGTCTGAGTCCCAGTTCAAAAACTATTTTTTAAAGGCGAAGAAAGAAAAAGGAATTACCGGAGAAATTTTGCTCAGGTTTTTGGAAATGAGGTTTGATAATTGTCTTTATCGCTTGGGCCTATCCCCTTCCAGGGTTGCTGCCAGGCAACTGATCGGTCATGGTCATGTCTTGCTCAATAACCAAAAAGTGACCATTCCTTCGTTTATGGTTAGCCCTGGTGATCAAATCGGCCTTTCCGAAAAAGCTTTGAAGATGGAAAAAAATAAGTACGCTTTGGCCAAAAAAGAGAAACCACCCTCTTGGCTTGAAAGAAAGGGTTTTTTAGGCAGAGTTGTCGACTTGCCGAAAAGAGACCAGATGCCAACAGAGATAGACGAATCGTTAATAGTTGAATATTATTCCCGTTAAACAAGGAGGAACTATGGATAATCTTAGATTCGGTGTTGATTTGGTTAAGGAGAAAGACAATTGCGGCCGAGTGGTAATTTCACCATTGCCTAAAGGTTTTGGCGATACAGTCGGTAACAGTTTAAGAAGAGTCTTGCTGAGTTCTTTGTCCGGAGCGGCGGTAATTCAGATGAAAGTCAAGGGAGCGACTCATCTCTTTTCCGCTTTAGAGGGCGTAAAAGAAGACTTGGTTGAAGTTATGCTCAATGTTAAGCAGATAAAAGTTGCTTATCAGGGGGAAAAACCGGTTACCCTGAAATTGGAAAAAAAGGGACCGGGTCAAGTTAAAGCATCTGATCTCCACTTACAGCCGGGAGTTTCTTTAGCCAATCCGGATTTAGTTTTAGCAAGCTTAACTGATAAAAAAACTGTTTTTAAAATGGAGTTGGTAGTTGTCCAGGGGGTTGGTTACGAGATGGCAGAAGAGCACGAAAGCAATCGTTTGGGAGTGATTGGGATAGATGCGGTTTTCAGTCCGATAAAAAGGGTAAATTATCAAGTTGAAGCTGTCCGCCGAGGCAAACAGGAGCATTTGGATCAGCTGGTTTTGGATATCTGGACTGATGGTTCGCTGAAGGCAATTACTGCCTTGGAGCAGGCAAGCGAAATCTTGGTTTCGGTTTTTAAACAAATCTTGGAACCGCAAGAGGCTGAAGCTAAGGAAGAAGAAAAGCCGGAAAACCACGATCTGGATTTGTTGATAGAGGAAATAGAAGACATTCCTCTGCGTTTAGCTAATGCTCTTAAGAAATCAGGTTATCGTAGGATTTCGGATTTAGTTGACGCCGGAACCGAAAAGATTGCCGGTGCTAAAAATGTTGGCGCCAAGTCAATAGACCTTTTAAAGAAAGTTTTGAAAAAGAGAGATATCGAGATTAAATGAGACATAAAGTTTTCGGTAAAAAGTTAAATCGGGCCAGCGATCAGCGCCAAGCTTTGTTTAAAAATCTGGCAGGCAATTTTTTTAAAAATAGCGGCCGGATAAAAACAACCTTGGCCAAGGCAAAAGCGGTTCAGGGGTTAATAGAAAGAATGATTAGCCGGGCTTGCCGGGGCGATTTGGCTTCAAGACGCTGGCTCTTTAAATATTTCCAAGATCAGAATTTGGTCAATAGAATCGTGGCTACTTTTGGCGAACAGTTTAAGGATCGGCCGGGCGGTTATCTTAAGATAGTCCGCTTAAAAAACAGAAAGGGCGATAATGCTGTTGTTGTCAGCATGGAGTTGGTTGAAAAGTTAAAAGAGGAAGAAAAAGAGGCCGGTCCCGCGAAAAAGACAGTATCAAAGGATCAAAAAAAACCAGTTAAAAACGAGAAAAAATGAAGACTTACCAACCCAAAAAAAACGAAATTAAAAGGAGCTGGCATTTAATTGACTTAAAGGATAAAGTGTTGGGTCGGGCCTCGACAGGGATTGCCCGTTTGCTTATCGGCAAGCATAAGTCTATCTACGTGCCTCATCTTGATTGCGGTGATTATGTCGTGGCGATTAACACCTCTTTTTTTAAAGTGACCGGAGATAAGTTAAGAAAGAAAATTTACAATCGCTATACCGGCTATCCCGGCGGGATAAAATCCTTGACCCTGGCTGAACTTAAAGATAAAGACGCGAGAGAGGTTATCATATCGGCAGTGAAAAACATGTTACCCGACAACAAACTCCGAAAAGATCGGCTTAAAAGATTGAAGGTTTTTCTGGCGAATGAGCATCCGTATCAAGATAAATTTAACACCAATTAAATTTTTTAAACAAAGGAATAATGGCTGATAAAAAAGTTGCTGGCAAAAAAGAATATACTTATGCTGTCGGTCGGAGAAAAGCAGCGGTAGCGACAGTAAAGTTGTATCGAGGTAAAAACGGCAACACCACCGTTAACGGGATTAATATTGTTGATTATTTCCCCGGTTTGGTAGCAGAGCATTATTTTCAAAAACCGTTTAAAGTAACTAATACCACAGGGAAATTTTTTGCCAAGATTGTCGTTAGGGGTGGTGGTAAAAAAGGCCAACTTGAGGCGGTAACCCTGGCTTTTTCAAGAGCCTTAAATGAGCTTGATAGAGAAAAGTACCGTCCTTTTTTGAAAAAAGAGGGACTGCTTACTGTTGACAGCCGTGTCCGCGAGAGAAGAAAGGTGGGTCAAATGGGACGGGCCAGAAAAAAGAAACAGAGTCCGAAGAGATAAGCTTTTTAAGGTACCCCTTTAAGCCTAAATCTTAAAATCTTAACACCCCCGGGGTGGCCTGCCTGCCCTCCATTTCGGCGGGCCTGCCTGTCGGCAGACAGGTAAACCGGCAGGCAGGGCTTTTGGCTCCCCGGGGGTGGGTTAAAGGCCTATTTGTCTTTTCGGTTATTTCTCCGCCATTCTATCCCTCCCGTCATTCTGAGCAGAGCCCTGTACCATTCGATACAGGGCAGAGCGAAGAATCCCCTAGTCATTGGCAATTTGCGGGATTCGCCTGTTAAACACCCAACACCCCCGGGGTGTCCGCCAGCCGGCGGATTGGCTCCCCGGGGGTGGGTTAAAACGATCCAGGATCGCGACTTTCTTTCTCGTCATTCTGACCCGCCCAAAGCTACGCAGTCGCTGGCGGGGAAGAATCCCCCTGAAACCAGTAATTTGCACACCCCACCCCCGGTGTGTAATAGGTACTCCACCCCGGGAGTGGAGTACCTACTTGTGGGTTAAAACAATCCGTGATCGTGACCTTTCCTGTTGTTCTGGCCCGCTCTGCAAAAGGTCGGGTGGTACTACCGGACCAACCCAAATTAATTTTACTTGACCTCTCATTGATACGATCGTTGAAATGAGTGGTTCATTTTAGGCTTGGAAGCCGGCGTTTATTCTAAGATAGCGGAGGGTTTGATGTTACGTCGGGGACGACCCGCCCGATCTCCTTTCGGCAGGCAGACAGAAATTAGGTCAATTAGAAATTAGATCAATTTTATTAACCTGTCCCGCTCTTGACAATAATGTTTTTAACTGTTATTCTTTCTCGGACTAATTTAGTCCGAGTTACCCCAGCACCAGACCCGCCGTTGCGGGACGGTGCAGGGTTTTCGTGCACCACCTAAGGTGTATGACACGCATCCCCCGGGAAGGGGAAGTCACGGGCTTCAGCTCGTGGAGGATTCACAATATGATAAAGATATCCAAAAAATCCCAGTATGGCTTAAGAGTAATGGCTTACTTAGTACAAAACAGGGGCTTTTCTTCGGCAAAAAAGATTGCCAAAGAAGAGCTGATGCCTGAAGATTTTTTAGAAAAAATTCTTGTCAGGCTTAAGTCGGCCGGTTTAGTTAAAGCGAGGCACGGTTCTGGCGGCGGCTATTCTTTGGCGATTCCTTCAAGCCGGATAACCGTCGGTGATATTGTTCGGCCTCTTGAGGGGAAAATGACCTTGACTTTATGTTTGGACCGGAAGAAAGGCTTTTCTTGTCCTCACGAAAAAGGCTGTTTAACCAAGAAAATTTGGTTAAGAATCCAGAATTTGTTAAATCAGTCAATGGATGAAATTTTATTATCGGAGGTAATTTCTTAAAATGAAAAAAAAATAAAAAAACAGTTTATCTTGATTATGCGGCCACTACTCCGGTTGATCCTAAAGTTCTTTCCGCCATGCTTCCGTTTTTTTCGGAAAAGTTTGGCAATCCGGCCTCGCTTTATCAAGTCGGCCGGGAAGCAAATATGGCTCTTGATTCGGCCAGAAATACAATTGCCGGATTATTGAAAATCAACTCCGGCAAGATAGTTTTTACAGGATCAGCTACAGAAAGCAACAACCTTGCTCTAAAAGGAGTTGCTTTGGCAAACAAAGAAAAAGGGAATCACTTAATTGTTTCAGCAATAGAGCATGATTGTGTTTTGTCCAGCGCTGCTTGGTTGGAACAACAGGGTTTTAAAGTCACCTATTTACCTGTGGACAAATTTGGTTTAGTTAATTCGGAAGATTTAGTTAAGGCTTTGACGAAAGAGACAATCTTAGTTTCAATAATGCATGCCAATAATGAAATTGGCACCATTGAGCCGATTAAAGAGATCGGCGCTCTTTGTCGCCGCAGGGGTGTTTTTTTTCATACCGATGCAGCCCAAACTTTTGGTAAAATTCCGATTGATATTGCCGGGATGAATATTGATATGCTGACCGCTTCATCGCATAAAATTTACGGTCCTAAAGGAGCGGCTCTTTTATACCTGTCCGATTCGGTGAAAATAGAACCAATTATTCACGGAGGAGGCCAGGAGTTTGGTCTAAGGTCTTCAACCGTTAACGTGCCGGCGATTGTTGGTTTTGCTAAGGCAGCGGAAATTAGTTTCCAAAAGATGGTAAATGAGGGCAAAAGACTGACTCTTCTTAGGAATAAATTAATTAATGGTGTTTTAAACCGGATTCCTGGTTCGTATCTTAATGGCCACCCTAAAAAAAGGCTGCCCAATAATGTTAATTTTCGTTTTGATTTTGTCGAAGGAGAATCGATTGTTTTAAGATTAGACGCCTTGGGTGTCGCCGCCTCCACCGGTTCGGCTTGTTCTTCCCCTAAACTGACGCCAAGCCATGTTTTAGTCGCCTTGGGTTTAAATCATGGTCAGGCCCATGGTTCTTTAAGGTTGACTTTAGGCCGTTGGAGCACCAAAGAAAAAGTAGACTATTTGTTAAAAGTTTTACCGGGAGTGATAGAGGATTTAAGGGAAATATCGCCGTTTAAGAGTTGACTATCGCGCGCCGTTCACCTCCGAGGTGAAATCTGCAGACACCTCGGAGGTGAAAAGTTAAGCATAAAAGATACCACGTTCGCGAGGACGTGGAGTTTTGTCGGTGGGCAAAGAAGGCCGCGGGTTTATCCCTGAGGCTTCACGGTTAGGAATTAATAATTAAAACCAATTTCGTGTATAGCCAAAAAGTAATCGAACATTTTAGGAACCCCAAAAACAGGGGTAGGATAAAAAATCCGGATGGTGTCGGCAAGGTTGGCAATATTATTTGTGGCGACGTGATGTGGCTTTATATCAAGGTGGCTAAAAACGAGAATGGGGAAGAGATAATCGGAGAAATCAAATTTGAAACTTTTGGCTGCGCCGCCGCTATTGCTACCAGCAGCATGGTAACGGAGTTGGCTAAGAATAAAACTCTAAAACAGGCGTTGAGTATCAACCGCCAGGATGTGGTAAATAGCTTAGACAACCTGCCTCCGGTTAAAATTCACTGTTCTGTTTTAGCGGCCGATGCCTTGGCGGAAGCAATTTATCAATACTGGAGCAAAAAGAAAAAGCCTATCCCGAAAAAACTGCTTCTTAGGCACCAAAGAGTTGAGAAGGAAAAAGAACTTATCGAGAAAAAATACTCCGGCTGGTTTGAGAAAAGAGCCACTTAATCCGCCATCGCGAGAATCCCGAAGGGATCCCTTCGGGATTAGCCCTCCGAGCTTCAATATTTTTAGAACAGAAACTGCGCTCCCTTCTTTTCCCGAATCCTTGACGGGGTGTTATCCTTGATCTAATATAAATATATAGGCTAAAAGATTGACAGACCCGGCGTTGTTTCAGAAAAAAAATGAAAAAGATCCTGGTTGTCGAGGATGAAAAAAGATTAGCAGAGGTTTTAGTAGATCGGTTAAAAGAAGAGGGTTTTTTAGTCGCTGTTGCCTATGACGGCCAGGAAGCTTTAGATAAAATTTCCAAGGAAAAACCCGATCTGATCCTTTTAGATTTGGTAATGCCGGTTTTAGATGGCATTGGTGTTTTAGAGGAACTCCAATCTTCGCTTGAAACCAAAGATATCCCGGTAATTGTTCTAACCAATCTTCTCAGTAATGAAAAAGTGGCCCAGGTTTTAGAAGCAGGGGGAACCCACTATTTAGTCAAATCGGACTATACCGCCGACGATGTTGTCGTCGCGATTAAAAAAAGGCTGGGAATGGTTTGAGGCAATCGGGAAATACCGCTTTTTCGTTACCCTGGCCCTCTCTCGTTACCCTGGCCCTCTCTCGTCATCCTGAGCGTAGCGAAGGATCCCCTAATCGTTGGCAATCTGCGGACCCGCTTGTTAAACACTCTCGCGGTGTCCGCCGCCCGCCAACTGGCGGAGGTGGTTTGGCTCCCCGGGGGTGAGTTATTCTAATTCAGGATCGTGACCACCTTTCACCACCGAGGTGAAATATCCCACCTGTTGACCTACTTTGATCGCTCAGCGAGGCGAGCAGGCAGGCTTTCTTGGTTCGTGTGTAAATAAACGACGAGCCCTGCACCGGAATAAATTCGATGCAGGGCGAGCCATTTTGTCTAACGTTTCGGGCTATTGGAGGTTTGCATGGATTTTCCCCTTTTTATCTCCGAAATCGTTTGTAAATGCCATGCGATCCCACATCGAGTAAATAGACGGTGTCATGTCCAGAAAACTCAAAAAGAACGCGATATCCTTCTCCCGACTTCGCCATTTAAGTGACCCGAAGACGAGTGGAAAAATAAGCGGAGTTACTCCTC
>Ga0180009_10001978_pt1 | contig 24279 bp, 23 predicted proteins | sample OS_PC_MetaG_FD_123537 | JGI IMG/M metagenome (GOLD analysis project Ga0180009, IMG submission 123537) | Groundwater microbial communities from the Aspo Hard Rock Laboratory (HRL) deep subsurface site, Sweden - OS_PC_MetaG | ecosystem: Environmental > Aquatic > Deep subsurface > Groundwater...
TCAAATTCCCGAGAGTTAATTACAGAGGCAACAAGCTCACCAGTGATTGAGAAAATATCAAGCGAAATTCGAGTTCTGTCATTAACCGTAAATCTAATTGTTGTTGAAGGGTTAAACGGATTCGGATAATTTTGATCGAGCATAAAACCGGTAGGTACAATATTATCTTCTTTTTCGATGCTTGTAATAGTTAATTGAATATCGGGAAGCGTTCCGGAGAAATTCCATTTTTCAACAGTCCATCCAAAATATGATTGGCTGTATAAATTATCGTTTCCGTCGGTATCAACATGATATGTTGAAGCATATCCGGATGCATTGCCGGGAGTAGTTCCGCCTGCTCTATTTGTATAAGAAGAATCCAGAGTTACATAATTCCATTGAGCAACGTCAATAGTATCTAAAAACTCGCCGGTGTTTGGATTGAGTGCAAAGATTTTTGCATACTCGTAAGCTGTTCCCAATAAAAAGTCAGCATCTGAAGCCATGAAAAGAATATTTCTTGTCGGCATAAATTCAAGTCCGAATGGACCGACTTCGATTGTTTCTGTGGCAGTAATATAGTCATCATTATAGGATGCATCAAAACCATTGTAAATAGTATATCCGTTATCAGCATCGCCGATGTAACAATAAACTTTTCTCTGCTCATAATTTGAAACATATAATGCAGTTCCTAACGGATTAACAGCAATTCCCCTTGCAGAACCGTTATCTGGCAGCGTGATTATCTGCAATGGTTGTGCGTCAAATCCATCTCCCCATTTAGATTCTTTCTCAAAGCTCTCATAAATTAGAACTTTACTTGGTTTATCTGCGGAGCCGTGAGTAGTGACATAAACTCTTCCCGCAGCATCGGTTGTAATAGCCCACAACGAATCAACATCAAAAGGATTAATTAATGTTGACATTCTTTTTGGGTGGGAGATTACAGAATCTGCGGTCAATTCGAATACAAGAATATTATAATTCTCATCATTATTTGGTACGAGAATTAAATTATTGACAGCCGCAATGCTTTTTGCTTCGCGCATAAAAACCTGATCGAAACCGCTAATCCAAGTTTGTTGATCTCCGCCAACACCGCTGGTTCCATAAGCATAATTACCTAAGCGCCCGTTAATAGAATCTGCGCCGTTGTAACCAACGAGGTAATTTGTTCTATTTGATTCTCTTCTCACCAATGCAACGAAGTTGTCTTCTCCAACGACAGCAACAGCAATTGTATTGTAACCCGTTCCATTGGGTTGGTCATCAATAGTAGAGTACTCGCAAGACCATTCGCCGTTAAATTGTTGGGATGATAATTTTGATACAAATATTAATAGCAAAATTGAAAGTAGAAAAAATCGGTAGGAACTAATCATGGGCATCTCCTCATAATAAATTAGAAAGAATAGTTATAGTTGGTTATAGGGTTCTAAAATTACAAATTTAGTTCAGAAAGTCAAGAAATTATCCTTTAAACAAAGGAATAAAAATCTTCGCGTCAATTCATAATACCAACATTTCAAAAATATTCGTTTTATGCAAATAGAAGAGGCTGTAGTAATTTTTTTCAGACAGCCTCTTAAATAATGTAATTATTTAATTAAAGTTAGTTTTTTAGAAAGAGTTCTGCTCCCATCAGTTATTGTGTAAATATAGGTTCCTGATGCAAGATTGGAAGCATTAAAAGTTACTTCGTAAACGCCTTTTTCAAATTCTGCTGCTTCGATCAATGAACTCACTAATTCGCCGGATATAGAATAGATATCCAAAGAAATATTACTCCTTTCCACTAATGAAAATTTAATAGTAGTATTCGGATTAAATGGATTAGGATAATTTTGTTCAAGAGAAAAACTATTTGGTATTGTTCCATCTTCTATTTCGATACTCGTAATAGTTAAAGTAATAATCGGAAGCGTACCCAAATATTGCCATTTATCAATTGTCCAACCATAATAAGACACTGCGTAAAGATTGTTCAGATCATCTACGTCGCAGTTATACGGTGACGCATAACCCGAAACATTTCCCGGTCCATTATTATTATACGCTCCGGTTTTTTCAAAATTCCACTCAGCAGCGTCAAGAGTATCCATTATTTCGCCATTGTTAGGATTAACAATAAATATTTTTCCGTATGAATAACCAATAGCATTATTTTCGTAATCCGTTGCGGAAGAAACAAAAAGTATATTATAATCCCGCATATATGTTAGACCCCACGGTCCAGGATATATTGTTGTTGTGCCGTCGGTAACTTCATCGCTAATTAGAAATGAAAAGCCATTGTAAAGAGTATATCCCGTTGCTGGATCGCCGGTATAACAATATACTTTCTTTGTTAAGTAGTTAGAAACATACACTACAGTACCATCCCCGTTTACAGCAACGCCCCTTGCATCGCCATTATCCGGCAAAGTAATTGTTTGTATTGGGGTTGCCATATAACCATCAGACCATGCCGTTTCTTTGGAAGGGGACTCATACACCCATACTTCACTTGGAATAGATTCAGTTCCTTCTGTTGTCACGTAAACTCTGCCTGAATTGTCCATATCAATAGCCCAGATATTTTTAATGTCAAATGGATTGGAGGCAGTTGACATCCTCATTGGGTAAGTTTCAATAGAATCCGGAGTCATTTTAAATACTAAAATATTTTTTTCAGGATCGTTACTTGCAACAAATAGTAAATCATGGTCACCAATTTTGAAATGAGCCATATCTTTTGCTCTTGTAAGTGAGACCTGATCGAACCCAGCTAACCACATTGTTACTTGACCTTTTCCACTATACTGATAACTTCCTAATCTGCCATTTAGCGAATCGGCATCTTTGTAATTGACAATATAATAGCAACTGTCTGCAAAGTCTGCAACTAATGCGGCAAACGCGTTGTCGCCAGAAGTTGCAACAGAAATAGTTCTATTTCCAGTAGCATTTGGTTGATCATCAATTGTTGCATAAAGGCAGTTCCAAACACCATCAAAAACCTGGGCGTTTAAAACGGAGAAACTTACGAGGAGAAAAATAAAAGTAAATAATTTGCGGTAAATGTTAATCATGGACGTCCTCTCTTATATTTGTTTGAGAATGTAATTTTACCGAAATGTACCGCAGTAAATTTGCAAAATATAATTATAAATGCAAGTTATTATAAAACAATTTATCTAATTAATGCGTTTTAGCAGCGCTTTTTGCCCAAATAATATAGTTGGTTATATCATTATAGATTATTTAATTTGTCAGTCAATAAAATTTCGTGAATATGGATTTAACTTCTTATAAGAGAATTCTTCATATAGCTTTGCCTGCAATTGCGGGGCTCTCAACACAAATGATTGTCTCGTTAATTGATACAGCAATGGTTGGCAGACTCGATAATGCCGAATTTGCACTTGCCGCTATGGGTTTGGGAGTCTTGGCAACTTGGGCGCTGATTTCTTTCTTTTCAAGTTTTGCTACGGGAACACATATTTATGTCGCTCGCGCATACGGTTCTAACGATTTTAAAACCTGCAGCGAAAATTTAAATACATCCATCATTTTGGCAATCACGGTAGGAATTTTTGTTGCATTTATCGGAATGACATTCTCGTATGATATCTCTGATTTTTTTGCAGCAGATGATCATGTGGGAATTCTCGCGGGAGATTACCTGCATTACAGGTTCATGGGAATTCCATTCTTTTTAATTACAGTATCTTATCGCGGCTTTTTTTTCGGAATAGGCAAGACTAAAATATTTATGTACTCGGGATTGCTCGTAAATTTTTTGAATATAATATTTAATTACATTTTTATATTTGGCGGATTTGGTATTAAGGGAATGGGCTTGGCAGGAGCGGGTATTGGATCAACATTAGCTACGATGTGCGATTCATTATTTTACTTCCTAATATCTATGAGAACTACATATCGCGATAAATTCCAATTTGTTAAACACATGAAGTTTATTCCTTCATTCGCTTATAAAATAATTAGAATATCTCTTCCCGTTTCGATTCAGAATATTTTTATTCTCGTCGGATTCCTTGTGTTCATTGCCATAACGGGATTGATTGGAATTAGAGAACAGGCAGCTTCGCAATTAATAACTTCGGCTCTTTTTATTTCACTTATGCCTTGTTTTGGTTTTGGGATAGCGGCACAAACCCTAGTTGCAAATTCAATCGGCGCTAAAGATGTTGTTGAAGCAAAGCAGTATGGTATTAATACATCAAGAATTGCAATTCTCTATACAACATTTGTTGGAATAATTTTTATTGTTTTTCCAGACCATTTGCTTTCAATAATTACTGAAGATGATAGAATTATTTTTACTGCAGTTCCTGCTTTAAGAATTGCTGGTATTGGACAAATATTTTATGCCGTTGGAGTAGTATTTGCAAATGGACTTCAGGCTGCAGGGAATTCTTTTTTTGTAATGGTGAACGATTTAATCTCCAACTGGATTATTTTTCTGCCGCTGGCATTTGTTTTAGGAGTTATTCTTAATTTTGGATTGATAGGCGCTTGGGCAGCGCTGCCGGTTTATATCGTTATTTACTCATTCGTGAATTTTTTAAAATTTAAATACGGTAAATGGAATGTATTTGTTTGATTTAATTCGGAAACTCAGATCACAGTAAAATATTTTACTGATAAATTTTACTTGACAATATTTGTTTCAAGGAATATATTACACTCATGAAAAAATCGTACCTCAAAATATCTGCTGTATTTCTCCTTGTTTTCATATCTGTTAACATTTTTGCAAATGCCATTCTTTCAGACTTTCAAGTAATTAGTGAAAATGGAAATGTTATCTTAAACTGGCAGACTTCTCAGGAAATAAATCTTAAGCATTTTATCGTTGAAAGAAAATCTACTAATGGTCCTTTCATGGAATTAGGAAATATCCCTGCCACCGGAGATAATTCAGTGTACTCTTTTATTGACGAGAATGCTTACAAAAGTCACGATGCAATTTATACATATAGATTAAAAATAGTTGATAACGATAATACTGTATCGTACTCAAATGAAGTTTCTGTTTCCCACAGTCCTTCAACCGTTAAAAGAACATGGGGAAGTATTAAAGCGTTATTCAGATAATTCTGCTCCCACCATATTTTTACCATTATTTTATTTCAGAGAAATTATATGCTTCGTTTAGATATTCCGGTGTATATTGCTTCAAAATCTCCAAGAAGAAAAAAAATATTGAAACAACTTGGTATAAAGTTCAAAAGTATTTCTATTGATGTCCCGGAAAAATTTATAAGGAATGAGGATTCTGTAACCGCCGTTAAACGGTTAGCATATGAAAAATTACTCGAAGCTCAAAAACACGTAAGGAAGGGAATTATTATTACTGCGGACACGATTGTTGTTCTCGATAGTAAAATTATTGGTAAACCAAAGCATAAGAAGGACGCAGTAAAAATTTTGAAAAGCCTAAGCGGTAAAAAGCATTTTGTGTTTACCGGATTTTGCATTTATAATTCCGTTAATAATAAAATTAAAATTGACTACGAAAAGACGGAAGTATATTTCAGAGAATTGAAGAAGCACGAAATTGATGATTATATTAAAACCGGAAGTCCGTTCGATAAAGCAGGAGCTTACGGAATACAAGACGATCTTGGAGCAGTATTTATACGCAAAATAAACGGCTGTTATTATAATGTTATGGGACTTCCGCTATCAAAGGTATATTCATGTTTAGAGCAGGTTATGTATTGATAGATAAACTTAAAAAAAATATTCTAATTTCAATCGCTGCCGCCGCATTAATTTATCTTGCTCTATCAATCTATGCTGATTATAAAGAAGTAGCAAAAGCATTTTCAATATTTAACTGGCTTTGGTTTCCAATTCTCTTAATCCTATCATATCTAAATTACTTTACCCGATTTTTGAAATGGAATTATTATTTAAAGCTGCTCAAGTTCAAAGTAAGTCTTAAAGCTTCCTTTGATATTTTTATGTCTGGCTTAGTTATGAGCGTTACGCCAGGAAAATTTGGAGAATTATTAAAATCAATTATGCTGAAGAAGGTTGCGGATATACCAATTTCCAAATCAGCGCCAATTATACTTGTTGAAAGAATCACAGACTTTTTATCACTCTTAATAATTGCCTTAATTGGCACATATTTTTACGGCATTGGAACTGCAGTTGTATTTTCTACCTTAGCCGTTTTCATTATTCTTGTAATATTTTTATCGAATAAAAAATTAGCTGGCTCAGCTCTTAAGTTATTCTCAAAAATTAAGTTCATTAATAAATACATCGAAAATTTTGAACACGCGTATCAAAGCTCATATATAATGCTTAAACCGGAACCATTAATTAAAATGACTGTTTTAAGTTTTGTTTCATGGTTTTTTGAATGTTTTGGTTTTTATATAATTCTGATTAATTTTGATTTGGATATTACGGTAATGTGGTCATCCTTTGTTTATGCGTTTTCAACAATTGTTGGGTCGCTGACATTGCTGCCAGGAGGTCTCGGAGTAACAGATGGATCACTTACATTTTTAATGGTTAATAATAATATTGATAAGTTTGTTGCAGTAGCATCAACTTTAATTATACGTGTAGCAACTCTTTGGTTTGCCGTATTGGTCGGAATGATAAGTGTGATAATATTTCAAAATAGATTCGGAAAAATTGAATTCAATAATAACGCAGGGAAATAACATGGCAAAATTTAAGCATATTTCGGTACCCGAAAAGGGAGAAAAAATTAAAGTTGACGGAGAAAAATTATTAGTCTCCGATAAACCGATAATTCCATTCATTGAAGGCGACGGCATTGGCCCTGACATTTGGAAAGCATCAAAGCTGGTATTTGACAGCGCGGTAAAAAAAGCATATAAGGGAAAGAAAAAAATTGCGTGGATGGAAATTTATGCCGGAGAAAAATCGGTTAAGATTTATGGCGCTAATCAATGGTTGCCTGCAGAAACTGTCAGCGCCATCAAAGAATTTACTGTCGCAATTAAAGGACCTTTAACGACTCCAATTGGCGGAGGAATTAGAAGCCTTAACGTTGCTTTGAGACAGAAACTCGATTTGTTCGCTTGTGTTCGTCCGGTTAAATATTATGCCGGAACGCCGAGTCCGGTTAAAAGACCGCAGGATTTAGATGTCGTGATTTTTAGAGAAAATACGGAAGACGTTTATTCAGGAATTGAATTTAAGGCAAACACAAGAGATGCAAAAGAAGTAATTAATTTCATTAACACAAAATTTAAAAAGAATATAAGAGAAGGTTCCGGAATAGGCATAAAGCCAATTAGCGAATTTGGTACAAAGAGATTAGTTAAAAAAGCAATTGAATATGCAATCAATAATAACAAATCCAGCGTTACTATCGTTCACAAGGGTAATATAATGAAATTTACCGAAGGCTCATTTAAGGAATGGGGATACGAAGCCGCTAAACAATTTTTCTCTAATGAAACTATTTCTGAAGATGATTTGTGGAAAAACTTTAACGGCAAAGTTCCTGCAGGAAAAATTGTTATTAAAGACCGCATTGCGGACAGCATGTTCCAACAATTGATTTTAAGACCAAGTGAATATGAAGTACTTGCAACGCCAAATCTTAACGGCGATTACCTTTCTGACGCATGCGCCGCTCAAGTTGGAGGACTAGGAATTGCTCCCGGCGCAAATATGAGTTATTCTGTTGCGTTGTTTGAAGCTACGCACGGAACCGCTCCTAAATATGCAGGAATGGATAAAGTGAATCCGGGATCGATAATTTTATCAGGCGTTATGATGCTGGAATATCTTGGTTGGACTGAAGCTGCTAGTATGATTGAAAAGGCAATTAAGAAAACTATAAAATCAAAAGTTGTTACGTACGATTTTGCAAGACAGATGAATGGAGCTAAAGAAGTTAAATGTTCCGGCTTCGCAAAAGAAATTGTTAAAAATATGAAATAATATTTGAGCCTAATCTTCTTTTGGGCTGCATAATCCTTGATTTTAGTATGTCCTCTTTGTATTTTACACGAGGTTTAATCACATTTAAAAGGAGGTTGAAATGGCTGACGATAAAGGTTTAGGAAAAGGGTTGTTAATTGGCTTTTTAACTGGTTCAATTGTAGGATCAATTATCGCTTTACTTTATGCTCCAAAATCCGGTAAGGAGTTAAGAGTAGACATCAAAGAAAAAGCTGATGAGTATTTAGAAGAAACTGAAGAATATCTTGAAAAAGCAAAGGATAAAGCTTCAGAAATGATTAATGACGGCAAAAAGAAGTCGGAAAAACTGATAGCTGAAGCTAAAGTTAAAGTCGATAACTTATTGAAAGAAGCAGAATCCATTCTGCATTCTGCTAAGTCTAAGACTTCAGATTTGGTAGACGAGAACAAAAATAAACTGGAAGAAAAAAGCGAAAAGCTAAAAAGCGCTATTAAAGCTGGAATAGATACGTTCAAAAGCGAAAAATCATCCGGCAAAAGCTAAAGTTAAATACATAATTAACTTTTTCATTAAATAAAGTTGAGATTATGGAAATACTAGATGTTTTCCTAATTGTACTATTAATAGTATTTTCTGTGGCAGGCATATATCTTATTCTTGCACTAAAGAAAATAATTTTTTCCCTCGATCGTATTCAGCAAGACATTCATGATATCACAGAGAATACTATTCCTGTGCTCAAAACTCTTCATGAAGTTTCCGGATCAATCACGAATATTACTTCAACTGCAGAAGCACACGTAACAGAAGTAAGTGCCACCATTAATTCTATTAAACGAAAAGTATCATCCACTTTCGATTTGCTTAAAACGGAAAGGCCGGAAAAACAAGTTATGTCTTTCATTCAGAATTTTAGAGCGGTCATCAAGGGATTGTCTGTATTTATAAAGGAGTTTAATCAAAAATGAACGGAATTTTAAGCTAAGGAGAAAGAAACATTGAAAGATTATAATCCAGATGCTATACGGAATTTAGCATTTATAGGTCACGGCGGAAGTGGTAAAACAACATTAACAGAAAACATTCTTTTCAAAACAGGAGAAATCAACAGAATTGGATCAGTAGAAGAAGGAAACACAGTTTCCGATTTTAATTCCAACGAGGTTGAAAGATCTATTTCTATTTCGGCATCATTGCTGCACTGCGAATGGAAAAACAAAAAAATAAATTTTTTAGACACTCCCGGATATACTGATTTTATTGGTCAAGTTATAAGCAGTCTTCACGTTGTTGATACTGCGGTATGTGTTATTAAAAGCGCTGAAGGAATTGAAGTTGGAACAGAGACCACATGGGATTATGTTAAGAAAAATAATCTTCCGGCGGCTGTAATAATTAATAAAATAGATAACGAACATTCAAAATTCGAAGAAACTATTGAATCGGCTAAAAACCGATTAAGTAGTGATATCACTGTAATTTCATTTCCGGCTGCAGAGGGAATTAATTTTAACTCCGTTATTGATATCATTAAAATGAAAGAGATTACATTCGCCGGCGTTGAATCAAAAGACGTTTTTGAATCGGAAATTTCGGATGCCTACAAAGCTAAAGCCGCTGAAATGAGAGAGCAGTTAATAGAGAAAATTGCCGAATCAGATGAAGCTTTAATGAACAAATTTTTTGAAGAAGGAACATTAAACGATGCTGATTTAGAAAGTGGAATAAAGAGCGCAATACTTACCGGTTCGTTAGTTCCGGCATTTGCCGTTTCCGCTACAATGGCAGTTGGTATTCAAAATTTTCTTGATTTTGTAATCACGTATTTCCCATCGCCTGTTGATAGACCTGCTGCAAAAGGATCGCTTAATGATAAACCGATTGAGATCAAATGCGATCCCAAAGGCGATCCGGCATTATTAATTTTCAAATCTCTATCAGAGCAGCACGTTGGTGAACTTTCTATTTTCAAAGTTTATTCGGGTGAGTTTTCTGCCGGTATGGATTTAATCAATCCTAAAAAAGGAAAGAGCGAAAGATTGGCTCAGCTATTCGTGATGAACGGAAAAAATAGAAAAGAAGTTACAAAAATTGTTGCCGGCGATATTGGCGCAGTAGTAAAATTAAAAGACAGCCATGCAACAGACACGCTCTCCACAAAGGACAATCCAATAATCGTTGAACCGTTTGAAATAATCAAACCTTCCATCCGAGGAGCAATTAAACCTAAAGCGAAAGGTGATGAAGATAAAATATCATCCGGACTTCACACTGTTCATCAGGAAGACCCAACGCTTACCGTACAGTTTGATCCTGAATTAGGGCAGACAATTGTTTCAGGGCAAGGCGAACTTCAACTCAGTTTAGCCGTAAAATTATTAAAAGACAGATACAACGTTGAGGTGGAATTAGTTGAGCCGCGAGTTCCATACCGCGAAGCAATAAAAGGCAGATGCGATGATGCAGAATTCAAGCATAAAAAACAGTCCGGCGGCAGGGGTCAATACGGGCACGTACATTTAAAATTGGAACCTCAGCCCAGAGGAACTGGATTTGAATTTGTTGATGCAATTGTCGGTGGAGTTGTTCCAGGCAGATTTATCCCGGCAGTGGAAAAAGGATTGAACGAAATTCTAAATAAGGGGATTCTAACCGGAAGTAAAGTTGTTGACGTAAAAGTCACCCTTTTTGATGGCACATACCACAACGTTGACTCGGATGAAGTTTCCTTTAAAATTGCCGCTTCACAAGCTTTTAAAAAAGGATTTTTAGCGGCAAATCCTGTTCTGCTTGAACCCATTTACGACATCACAGTAAAAGTGCCGGAAGAATTTATGGGCGATGTAATGGGCGATATTTCCAGCAGAAGAGGAAAAATTCAAGGAATGGATTCGGAAGGACCTTTTCAAATTATTAAAGCTAAAGTGCCGTTGGCAGAATTATACAAATACTCCACTCATCTAAGAAGTTTAACTTCAGGAAGAGGCGGGCATCAAAGGAATTTCTCTCATTACGAAGAAGTTCCGAAAGAATTTGAAAATAAGGTCATTGAAGAATACCAAAAATCGAAAGAAGAGGATTAGAATTACACAAACTTTAGAGAAAAGCGGGAGATTATTCTTCCGCTTTTTTTTTATAGAGAGGTAAATATGGAAAAATTGTGGTCGCCATGGCGTTCCCAATACATCGAGTCATTTAAGAACAAGACGGGTGAAGAAAAGTGCATATTTTGTGAAGCGCTTAAAAATAATATGGAAGACGATTCTTCTTTAGTTGTTAAAAAAAGCAAGAATTGTTTTGTTGTTCTAAATTTATATCCATACAATAACGGACATTTGATGATTGTACCAAATAGACATATTTCTTCATTGAATGAAATCACGGATGAAGAAAATGTGGAAATTATGAAGTTGATAAAAGAATCTTCCAATGCTTTGACGAATTTGATGAAACCTCATGGATTTAATATCGGCGCTAATATTGGCAAAGCTGCCGGCGCAGGAATAGATACTCACATTCATTTTCATGTTCTGCCAAGATGGAACGGCGACACTAACTTTATGCCCGCTTTAGGTGAAGTGAAAATTATTTCTCAGGATTTGCTCAGAACAAAAACAAACCTAATTCAAGAATTTGTTAAAATGGAATATAATTAACAGGGAAAATCTGATGGCAGATAAATTTGAAATGTTGGAATCAACAAGAGTTGAGGCGCTAGATAAGATTTTGGGTAAGCCGTTTAAAGTATTGGACGACGGCTTTGTGCGAGTAATTGATTATATGGGTTCCGATCAATCGGTAGTTCAGTCAGCTAGAGTTTCTTACGGCTCCGGCACAAAACATGTTCGGCAGGATGTAGGATTGCTGAGATATTTATTGAGGCATCACCACACCACGCCTTTTGAGATGTGCGAAATCAAACTTCACGTTCGCGTGCCTATGGATTGCTGGCGGCAATGGATAAGACACAGAACAGCAAATGTTAATGAATATTCCACACGTTATTCAATTGCAATTGACGCTGTTCAATCAACAGCACCCGACAGTTGGAGATTACAATCAACTTCTAACATGCAGGGGAGCAGCGGCTGTTTAGATGTTAAAACCGGCAAAATATTTACAGACGATGAAAATAAGCTGCATGATCTTTCGAGGAAAATTTATAATAAAAGAATTGAAGCAGGAATTGCGCGCGAGCAAGCGCGTAAGGACTTGCCTCTTTCAACTTATACTGAAGCTTACTGGAAAGTAGATCTACATAATTTGCTTCACTTTTTGGCGCTTCGTATTGACAGCCACGCTCAACTTGAAATAAGAGAATATGCGAAAGCAATTGGTTACGAGATTGTTAAAAGATGGGTGCCAATTAGTTGGGAAGCGTTTGAAGATTACAGAATGGAATCGATGCAGCTTTCGCGCATGGAAGTAAAATTTATGAAATTGATAAACACCGGTAAGTTTGATCAAGTAATTAAAGAAACTGAAAACATCGGTTGGATAGAAAGAAACGTGAGCGGTTCGTTGAAGAAAAATCTTGAAAGGATTGAATTTGAGAGTAAGCTTAAAAAGTTCGGAATGAAGGTCCCCTGGAAATAAAAATCTTGCAGATTAAATTTTGTATTACCATTTTTTAGGAAAAAGTGGATATTCCATCCGTAATTATTCAAATGGCATTTTATGAAAAATAATAGTTTGTTTTTATTTATTGCAATCATTGCTTTACCAAGTTGCAGCGGTTGCAGAGAAGATATAGTAGTTTATCCTGATCAAGAAAATACTGGTTCTGTTTATCTATCGTCCTCACCGCCAGGCGCAAGTATTTTTCTTAGAAATAGTTATATTGAAAAAATTACACCCGCACTTATTAGCAATCTTTCGGAAGGCAGCTATTTTGTTTCATTAAGACTCAACGGCTATTCGGACACATCCACAGTTGTTATTATTGAAAACAACAAAACAGAATATTTGAGTATTCGACTTAAACCAATACAGTAGTTTCTAAATTGAAGAAAATAATCATCGCCGCTTTATCTCCGAATTATTCCATAAGTGAGAATGGAAAAATTCCATGGAATATTCCCTCTGAAATAATGCATTTTAAGAATACTACCACAGGACATATTGTTTTGATGGGCAGGAAAACTTATCAATCTTTGCCAAACCCGCTCGAAAATAGAATAAACATCGTGCTCTCTAAAACAGTAATAAAAGATGAAAAGTATCCACAGACTATGTTTATCGATTCTCTTGAAAAAATCAAATTGATAATCGAAAAATATTCTGAGAAAAATCTATTCATTATCGGAGGCGGAGAAATATTCGCACAAGTTCTTAATTCAATTGATGAAATGATTATTTCTTTCATTAAGCAAGACTACAATGGAGATATTTTTTTTCCGAAATTTGACAAAGCCGAATGGGTTCAAAGCGAAATCGCAAATAATTCTATTTATTCTATCTCTAGGTTTGTTAGAAAATGAAGAACTTTGGGTGACTTCAGATCAATCAGCATTGCTTAATAAGTGGATAAATAAATTCTTATCTTTGGTTATAGTTTTTGCAGTGTTCATTTACTTTTTTAAGCTAAAGTTTGACACACCCCTTTAATTCCCCTCTCGAGAGGGGAAAAGAAGGGGTGTGTAGAATGTATGAAACGAAAAATAATTCCGTACAACCCAAATTTGAAAGAAAAAGCGAGAGAACTTCGCAATAATTCTACAGCAAGCGAAATTAGGCTTTGGAAATTACTCAAAGGAAGACAAATGTGTGGATTTGATTTCCACCGACAAAAGCCGATTGATAAGTACATTGTTGATTTTTTTTGTTCTGAACTTATGCTGGCAATTGAGATAGATGGAATTAGTCATCTTGGTAAAGAAAAATATGATGCATATAGACAGAAAAGACTTGAGGAGTTAGGAGTGATATTTTTACGTTTTGATGACAACGATGTTTATTATAAACTCCCTGAAGTGATTAAAACAATTGAAAAATGGATTACGAAAAACAAAATGATTATTCTTAACTAAAAATGAATTAAAGTCGTTCCCAATGAATAAAATTAATATCCTCCCTGATAATATTGCCAATAAAATTGCTGCGGGAGAAGTGGTTCAACGCCCTGAGTCGGTTTTAAAGGAATTGCTCGAAAACGCTCTGGATGCTCAGGCAAAATCCGTTGAAGTATTTATAAAGAATGCGGGCAAATCAATTATTCAAGTAGTTGACGACGGCGTTGGAATGACGGAAGACGATGCGAAAAAGTGCATCGAAAGACATGCGACGAGTAAAATAAAAACGATTGAAGATCTTGAGAGAATTCAAACATTTGGTTTTAGGGGCGAAGCTTTAAGCGCTATCGCTTCAGTAAGTAAAATTGAAATAAGAACCGAAATGGCTGATGAAGAACTTGGCGCTATGTTGAAATTCGATGATGAAGGACTTCAGTTCGAAATAGGATCTTACGCTAAAGGAACATCGGTTGCCGTTAAAAGTTTATTTTATAACACACCCGGCAGAAGGAATTTTCTGAAATCAAATTCAACAGAGTTGAAACATCTTATTGAATCTTTCAAGAGAACCGCTCTAAGTTATCCGAAAGTAGCGTTCAAATTCTGGAACGATGACGATTTAATATTCGATTTTAGCGCCTCAGATATAAAAGAAAGAATGCAGGCAGTATTTGCTGATAATATTCTCGACGCAGTCGTTGAGGTAGACGAAAAAACAGAACTAATTAATATTTACGGATTCACGGCAAAGCCAACATTCTTAAAGAGAAGCAAAGGGGAACAGTACGTATACATTAACAACAGATATATTTCCAGCAGGGTAATAAATCATGCTGTGTTTTCATCGTATGAAAATCTTCTTGATAAAGGGGACTATCCTTTCTTCGTCTTATTTTTAGAGTTGGATCATGCAAAAGTGGACGTCAATGTTCATCCATCTAAACTTGAGGTAAAGTTCGACGATGAAAAAGATATTTACCGTTTAGTAAATGCGGTTATCAAACGATCGATTGGCAAGTATGATTTGGTGCCTCGAGTTGGGTTTTCCGAGAGTGATGAAAGTGAGAGCAAAATTATTTATGCTTTTCCATCTCCTAATGATAAAAATGATTTTAGTGATAGACCGATTGCGCGGAAAGATAGTAGAGAAGGCGCAGCGTCACACAATAAAGGAATATTCAGCGAAGAAGAAATTGATGTTCTGTTCAGTTCTCTTCATAAGGATATCAGGGTGTCCAAAGATATTGAATCGACACATCCTTTCAACCAGCCACACACTAAAGAAATTGAACACGAAGTAAGCGCAGAATCTAAATCCGCAATTAAACCTGGCGAGGTATCTTCTTTTATAGTCTCTCTTCATAATAAATACATTCTTTCGCAAATTAAAAGCGGATTGATGATTATCGATCAACACGTTGCCCACGAAAGAATTTTATACGAGAAGGCTTTAAATTCGTTCACTTCGAATATTCCATTTTCGCAGCAGCTTTTGTTTGCGCAAAGTATTCAGGTGGATCCGGCAGATTATGATTTGATCAAAGAGATTGAAGAATACCTAAATAAATTGGGATTTGAACTAAGGTTCACAGGCAAAAGAAAAATTATGATTACCGGCGTTCCGTCCGACGTGAAAATCGGTTCGGAAGTCGACACATTAATTGAATTGCTGAAAGAATACCGAATTAACGAAGAAGAGAAGAATCTGGAAGTAAGAGATAACCTCGCCAAATCGTTCTCATGCAAAACTGCAATTAAGGCTGGTGATAAACTTACCGAGCAGGAAATGCGTCAGCTTGTCGATCAACTCTTCGCAACAAGCATGCCGTATGTATGCCCTCATGGGAGACCAATAATTATTAAAATCTCTCTCAATGAATTTGATAAGCGGTTTGGGAGAACATAGTTTATCGCGAAAACTTTTTTTTCATTTAGTTGAATGATACTCATTGAAGGATCATTCAATTTTCAACTCTTTTTTTTTACAAATTTTTGCTTTATTATTCCTACCAAATGAAAATGTTTTATTCCTTAAAGAAAGGGAAAAATGAAGGACGAAAAATTTAACGGCAGCAAAGACAAATACAAAAAAGAATTAGCTTCAGCTAAAACTACAGGAATGAAATTTACAACTGTCAGCGGTAAAGAGATTAAACCGCTTTATTTGCCTGATGATATTAACACGGATAATTATGTTGATGAAATTGGTTTCCCAGGTGAGTATCCATTTACGAGAGGCATACACACGAACGGCTACCGCGGCAAAATGTGGACAATGCGTCAATTTGCCGGTTTTGGAACTCCCGAAGACACAAACGAGAGATTCAAATATTTACTTCAAAATGGTCAAACAGGATTATCAGTGGCGTTCGATCTTCCAACATTAATGGGTATTGATTCAGATGATGCAATTGCGGAAGGGGAAGTTGGAATCTGCGGAGTTTCAATTTCTTCATTGCAGGATATGGAAATTCTGTTCGATCAAATCCCTCTCGATAAAGTTTCAACGTCGATGACAATCAATTCACCCGCGGCAATGATATTTGCTTTCTATTTATCGGTCGCAAAAAAGCAAGAAGTTGGTTTCGATAAACTGCGCGGAACGCTTCAGAACGATATTTTGAAAGAATATATAGCGCAGAAGGAATTTATTTATCCTCCAATTCCTTCAATGAGAATTATAACCGACATGGTTGAATACTGCACGAATGAAGTTACATTGTGGAATCCAATTTCGGTTTCAGGTTATCACATTCGCGAAGCTGGTTCAACAGCAGTTCAGGAATTGGCATATACCTTAGCGGATGGATTTGCATACATAGAAGATGCAATTAAAAGGGGATTGGATGTTGACGATTTTGCGCCAAGAATTTCTTTTTTCTTTAATTCGCATCTCGATTTTTTTGAGGAAATTGCTAAGTACAGAGCAGCCCGAAGGATTTTTGCAAAGAGAATGAAGGAAGTCTACAAAGCAAAAAATCCAAGATCATGGTGGTTAAGGTTTCACACACAAACAGCGGGCTGCACTTTAACCGCACAGCAGCCGGAAAATAATATTGTACGGACAGCTTTGCAGGCGCTGGCGGGAGTTTTAGGCGGCACACAGTCTTTGCATACAAATTCAATGGATGAAACTTTGGCTCTTCCAAGTGAGAAAGCCGTTAAAATCGCGCTTAGAACACAGCAGATAATCGCTTTCGAAACAGGAGTTATGAATACTGTTGATCCTTTAGGCGGCAGTTATTTTGTAGAGAATCTTACGAATCAAATGGAAGAAGAAGCTAATCAGATTTTTGAAGAAATTGATTCTTTAGGCGGAGTTATTCAAGGAATCGAAGCCGGATATTTTCAAAGGAACATTGCAGACGCGGCTTACAGATACCAGCTTGAACTTGAGAAGAAAGAAAAATTTATGGTCGGAATAAATGAATTCGTTGATGAAAAAGAAAAGATTGATATTCCGATACTAACCATCTCTCCCGAAGTTGAAAAAAAACAAAGAGACCGTATCGCTCAATTAAAATTAACGCGTGATCCAAAAAAAGTTGAAGCGTGTTTGAAGAAACTAAACCAAGCCGCGCTTGATGGAACAAACCTTATGCCCGTATTGATTGAAGCATCGGACAATTATGTTACGCTTGGCGAAATGGTTAATGAACTAAAAATACATTTTGGAACATATCAAGAAACTGCGGTCTTTTAAATGAAAAAATATTTTCATCTATTCAGAGTAAAACATTGGATTAAAAACTTATTCGTTTTTGTCCCATTAATTTTTTCTCGTCATCTGGTTGATGCGGCTTATTTTAAAACCGCCGCGCTCGCATTTTTAGCTTTTGCGTTAACATCAAGTATGGTCTATGTATTCAACGATATATTTGACGTTGAGAACGACAGAAAGCACCCGCATAAAAAAGAACGTCCGATTGCCAGCGGCGAAATATCGCCCACTTTAGCTTGGATGGTTTTCTTTATTCTGCTCACAGCAATTACAAGTTTCTCCTTTCAATTCAATTCAGAATTTAGATATGTACTGCTTAGCTATGGAATACTTAATATTCTGTACAGCACAATCCTAAAGAAAATTGTAATTGTTGATGTACTATGTGTGGCATCAGGTTTTATGCTAAGGGTTTTAGGAGGCGCTTTCGTAATTAACGTAAATGTAAGCAGTTGGTTGATTTTAACAACGCTTTTCGTTTCGCTCTTCCTCGCAATTATGAAAAGAAAATCCGAATCACAATTAATTCAGAATTCGGATGAAACAAGATCTGTTCTGCTGGATTACACAAATGAATTCATCAATCAAATAGCAGCGATTTCTGCGGCGGGAGTAATAATTTGTTACGCTCTATACACTATGGCTGATAGAACAATAAATTATTTCGGAACCGAACAGTTAGTCTTCACTTCAATATTTGTTATCTTTGGCGTGTTCAGATATATGTTTCTAACATACAATAAGCGAAAAGGCGAAAACGCAATAGAAGATATAATTACTGATAAACCGATGATTATAAATGCGTTTTTATACATCGCTTCGGTAATATTAATAATCTATTAACAGATGAAACTAACCATACAAATATTTTTATTACTCGCGCTCGTTATGAGCTGCTCTCCTGAAAAAGAAATTACTAAGAAGATTGAACCGCAAATTCAGCGGATTGAACAAATTGTTGTTCCGGTCCTAAATCTTAAAGTAATAAAAACTTATGCGTGGATAAATTTGATGCCGAATTTACCGGAAAAATTTCACATATCGGGTGAATTGGAATTATTGCGATCGACTAATTATGAAATTCAATTCACAGATATGAAGACAATCTCGTTATTTCAAAAGGGTGAACTGCTGTATCAGATTCGTCCGAAAGTTGTAGTGGATGAATCTTTAAGCGACGAACAAAAAAAGCATATCTTGTACTCTACTATATCCGGAGTTTCTGTTCATCCGTTCCATAAGATTGATGAACCAATGCGAGCTGAATTTAATTTTGTTGAAGGCGGCAAAGAATATATTTACACGATTGAAGGAATTACACTAGAAAAGGTTTATTAAAATTATTATGACAGAATTTATTGTAATAGCAATACTTTTATTATTGAGCGGATTCTTTTCTTCTTCCGAAATGGCATTTGTCGTTTCCAATAAAATTAAGATTGAATTGCGGGCGAGAAAGAAAATGCTAACCGCAAGATATGCACAGTATTTCAACGACAATCCTCGAATATTTTTTTCAACAATTCTTATCGCAAACAATATTGTTAATATTGCATTCGCGTCTTTATGCGCGGTAATATTAGCGGAGCAATTCCAATACAACGAGTGGACAATTTTGATAATTTCTACGATTGTACTTCTACTCGTTGGCGAATTAATTCCAAAGTATTTTGCGCGGGAAATACCTGATGCTTTTGTGTTAACTACGGCAATACCTATTAGAATTGTGTCAATAATCTTGTATCCATTAGTTAAAGTCACTTCATCAATTTCGAATATTCTTACAAGAAGCGCCGGTATAAATGAAGAAAGAATTGCGCAGCTATTTGAAAAGGAAGATGTGCACAGTTTGATTTATGAAAGTTCAGCCGCAGGAAAAATCGACGAAAATGAATCGGACATAATTAAGAAAGTTCTGGATTTGAGCGAGCAAAACGTTTATGAATCCATGACTCCTAGAACCGCTGTTGTTGGGATAGAATTGAAACAATCAATAAAAGAAGTTATAAATACTTTTATCCACTCAGGCTATTCAAAGCTTCCTGTATACGATGAAACTATTGATAATATAAAAGGATTTGTTCATGCCTATGACATGTTCAATAATCCAAATGAATTAAACGATGTAGTTAGGGAAATTGCTTTTGTGCCGGAAACTAAAAAGGGATTGGATACTCTTAACGAATTCCTTGATAGAGGAGCTTCCATCGCAGTTGTTGTGGATGAGTTTGGCGGAACTGCAGGAATTGTTACAGTTGAAGATTTATTGGAAGAAATGCTTGGTGAAATAAGAGATGAATTTGATGTTGAAGAAAATATTTGCAAGCTGTTAGAAGACGGAACATTTATCATAAGCGGCAGAGTAGAAATTGATATTATAAACGAAGAATACGAGTTAAATATTCCTAATGGAGATTACGCAACAATCGGTGGATATATTACTTCAAAAATTGGACATATTCCTGAAGCCGGAAAAATATTCACGCTCGATCAGTTTGAAATTCGAATACTACGTTCGGATAAGAAAAAAGTCGAACTCATTAAATTATATCCTAAAGAAGAATAGAACTTCTAATAATCCTAATCATAGTCCTAGTCAAAAAAAAATCACAACTTCATAATGGAACATCATTCATATTTCCACTATTTTTCACACTCAAAAAAAATGATTTAAATGAAATTTACTCTTCAACATAAATGCAATAGTACAAAAGCCAGAGCCGGAGTTTTTGAAACAGCTCACGGAAAAATTGAAACCCCAATTTTTATGCCCGTTGGAACGCAGGGAACGGTGAAAGCTATTGACCAATCAAGGTTGCAAAATGACGTGAATGCTCCTATAATTTTAGGAAATACCTATCATCTTTATTTGCGTCCCGGAACGGAGATACTTGAAAAAGCCGGGGGACTTCATTACTTCATGAACTGGGATAGAGCAATTTTAACAGACAGCGGCGGATTCCAGGTTTACAGTCTTTCTGAATTAAGAAAAATTACCAAAGATGGAATCGAGTTTAAATCTCATCTCGATGGATCGAAGCACTATTTCACACCGGAAAAAGTTATAGGAATTGAACGAAGTATCGGCTCTGATATAATGATGGTTTTGGATGAATGCACGCCTTATCCGTGCGAATACGAATACGCAAAGAAGTCTCAAGAAATGACTTCGGACTGGGCAGTTTTAAATAAGGATGCTTTCGAGAAACTGCCGCCATTATATGGTTACGAACAATATTTATTCGGTATTATACAAGGCAGTGTCTACAAGGATTTACGCGAAAGATCAGCGTTGGATTTAGTGAAATTAGATTTTGACGGATACGCAATTGGCGGTTTGGCTGTGGGCGAACCGGTTGAAACAATGTATGATTTAGTAAATTTTACTACCGATTTTATGCCGGAGAATAAACCCCGTTATTTAATGGGAATAGGTCGCCCGGAAAATATCCTCGAAGCAATTGAACGCGGAGTTGATATGTTCGATTGTGTTATGCCCACAAGAAATGCCCGAAATGCTTATCTGTTTACTTCTAATGGAACAGTTTCAATAAAGAATTCGCAATATAAAGAGGATTTTTTGCCCCTCGATGTGCATTGCGGCTGCTACACTTGTTCTAATTTCAGCAGAGCTTATTTGCGGCATTTATTCATTGCAAAAGAGTTACTTGCTTATCAATTAGCTACTCTTCATAATTTGAGTTTTTATTTGGATCTTGTTCGAACCGCACGAAAGAAAATTATTGATGGTGATTTCACCGATTGGAAGAATTATATTACAAGCAGAATTTCTAAAAATATAAACGTGGAGGTATAGTTGTTTTACTTATTAGCTATGGCGCCGACTGATGGAAGCGGCGGCGGAAGTATGGTTAGTACATTAATTATGTTCGGTGCTATTTTTGCAATATTTTATTTTATGATTATTCGTCCCCAGCAGAAAAAAGCTAAGGAAAGGGAAGCTTTATTATCTTCCTTAGAAAAAGGAGACAAGGTAATTACAAGCGGCGGAATGCACGGATCAATCGCCGGATTGGACGATAAAACATGCTTAATTGATTTTGGCAATAATGTTAAAGTAAAGTTCGAAAGAAGCGCAGTTGCTTCAATCGATAGACCGAAAAACGAAAAATAAAATCTTTATGCAGGATGTTTTTAAAGCATCCTGCATTGAAATACGCTAAATTAAATCAGTCTATTCTCATCTTAAATAAGCGTCCGGATGGAACAGAAGTTAATCTATATTTTTAATGAGGGATTGCAAATGAAAGTATTAAGTAAATCCAATAATTTTTTAGGAATACCGAAAAAGTATTCATCCTTTAAAAATTCGGAAATAGTTGTGTTAAGCGCACCTTTGGAAATGACAGTAAGTTATGGAAAAGGAACCGGTTTAGGTCCAAAAAAAATTCTGGAAGCCTCTCACTATGTGGAATTTTATGATGAGGAGACAAATAGAGAAATCTGTTTTGATTTAGGCATTGCTGCTCTAGAGGAACTTAATTTTAAAAATCTTTCGCATAAAGCCGCATTAAGATTAATTCGTGAAATTGTTGAAGCTCTGATTAAACTTAATAAATTTGTTGTTACGCTTGGCGGTGAGCATTCAATTTCATCAGCCCCGGCAAAAGCTTATTCAACTCATTTTGAAAATCTTTCTATTCTGCAATTCGATGCGCATTCCGATCTTCGTGAATCGTACGAAGGAAGTAAATATTCGCATGCTTCCGTGATGAAAAGAATTGCGGAATTCAATACTGACATAACACAAATTGGAATTCGCGCGCAGAGTAAAGAGGAAGCTGTCTTCATAAAAGATGCGGGAATAAAAACTTTTTATGCTAGAGATATTCGCGAAGGTAAGAACTCAAAAAATTGGCAGAAAAAAGTTTTGGATGGATTGAAAGAGAATGTGTATATCACATTTGATGTTGATGGATTAGACCCTTCAATTATTAACGCAACCGGCACGCCGGAACCAGGAGGTCTGCTTTGGGACGAAACAATGGATTTATTAAAACTGATCGGAAAGAATAGAAATATCGTTGGTTTTGACGTTGTGGAACTTGCGCCCGATCCTAAAAATACGAGTTCCGATTTTAATACAGCCAAACTTATTTACAAAATTATAAATTATGCTTTCAGCAAGTAACGGATGGAGAATTCAATGAAAAATATGATAAGAATGTTGGTTGTATTACTTACCGTTACTTCAATTTTGCAGTCGCAATCAAAGACGGTTTACTTCGCCACAATAGAAGGGGACATTGATCTTGGTCTAGCGCCCTATGTAAAAAGAGTAGTTGCGGAAGCGGAAGAAAATCTTGCTGATGCAATAGTTTTTAAGATAAACACTTTTGGCGGCAGAGTAGACGCGGCAACTCAGATTAAAGATGCAATTCTTAACAGTAAAATTACGACCATAGCTTACATTGATAAACGGGCAATTTCGGCGGGCGCATTAATTGCTCTCTCGTGCGAAAAAATTGTAATGGTGCCGGGCGCATCGATGGGCGCTTCAACAGTTGTCGATCAAGCCGGAGCTAAACAAGCTGAAAAATATCAATCATACATGCGTTCCGAAATGCGGGCAACTGCGGAGAGAAATAAGCGTAGAACAGATATTGCCGAAGCTATGGTTGACGAAAGAGTTGTGATTGAAGGGCTTGTAGACAGCACACAGCTTGTTACTTTGACTTCTCAGGAAGCATGCAAATACGGAATGGCTGACACTATTCTTTCAAGTTTACCTGAAGTGATGGATCATTTTGGCTTTGAAGATGCTGATATTATTGAACTTGATGTTGACTGGGCTGAGAAGGTAATACGGTTTATAAACAATCCAATTATTACTTCTCTTTTGATTATGATTGGACTCGTGGGATTCTTTACAGAAGTTAAAACACCCGGCTGGGGTTTCCCTGGAACAGCGGCGGTTATTGCTTTAACAATTTTCTTTGGCGCAAATTATATATTGGAGCTTGCTTCGGTAATTGAAATAATTCTTTTTATTGCCGGCGTGGCGCTTTTGTTAATTGAGGTATTCGTTGTGCCCGGATTCGGGGTATTTGGTATTGCCGGAATTATTTTAATGGTTGCCGGCTTGTTTTTAGGATTACTTGCGGATTTCCCTCTTATTAATTTTGAGTTGATTTCGACTGCTATCATTCAATTAGCCGGCGCATTTGTGATGACAGCGTTGATGGTATTAGTTTTGTCAAAATTCCTTCCGAAAACCAATATCTGGAATAAATTAATTCTTAGTACAAACATCGCAACAAAATCCGGTTACATCTCGTCTGAGCCAAAAATCTCACATCTTGTTGGGTTAACCGGTAAAGCAATAACGGATTTAAGACCGTCCGGGACAATTACAATTGATTCAAAAAGATACGACGTTGTTACCGCCGGAGAGTACCTCGAAAAGGGAACGGAAGTAAAAATCATTCACGTTGAAGGCAGCAAAGTTGTAGTAGAATCAACAAAATAATAATTGTCAAAGTATTTTGTCTTAATCACAATCTTATTCTTAATCTTGAAGCCTCTCTAGACTATGATTATGACAATGATCATGACTAGGATTCAGTCTGCAATCATTTTCCTGGTCATAATCATTCAATAAAATTCCCGAA
>Ga0180009_10001979_pt1 | contig 24272 bp, 21 predicted proteins | sample OS_PC_MetaG_FD_123537 | JGI IMG/M metagenome (GOLD analysis project Ga0180009, IMG submission 123537) | Groundwater microbial communities from the Aspo Hard Rock Laboratory (HRL) deep subsurface site, Sweden - OS_PC_MetaG | ecosystem: Environmental > Aquatic > Deep subsurface > Groundwater...
CTTATTCGACAATATCACTGACCACACCGGCGCCCACGGTCCGTCCACCTTCACGTACCGCAAACCGCAACTCCTTCTCCATGGCTATCGGCGTGATCAACTCCGCACTGATCGTTACATTGTCACCGGGCATCACCATCTCCACACCCTCCGGTAAATGCAACACTCCTGTCACATCCGTGGTCCGAAAATAAAACTGCGGACGGTATCCACTGAAAAACGGCGTGTGGCGACCGCCTTCCTCTTTGCTCAATATATACACCTCCGCCATAAACTTCGTGTGCGGCGTGATCGACCCCGGTATGGATACCACCTGACCCCGCTCAACATCCTCGCGCTTCGTCCCCCTCAACAACACGCCGACGTTGTCTCCGGCTCGTCCCTCGTCCAATAACTTCCGGAACATCTCAATCCCCGTACACACCGTCTTGATCGTGTCGCGTATCCCCACAATCTCTACCGCATCTCCAACATGCAATATCCCTCGATCAACCCGGCCCGTCACCACCGTTCCACGACCCGATATGCTGAATACATCCTCTATCGGCATTAAAAACGGCTTGTCCACATCCCGCTCCGGCTCCTGGATATAATCATCTATCGCTTCCATTAACTCCGTTATGCACTTGGCTTCTTCACTGTCCGCATCGTCACTCTCCAACGCCTTCAACGCACTGCCACGAACAATCGGCGTGTCATCTCCCGCAAACTCATACTTGTCCAACAGCTCCCGCAACTCCAACTCCACCAGCTCGATCAGCTCCTCATCATCCACCATGTCACACTTGTTCAAAAACACCACAATCCGAGGCACTCCCACCTGACGCGCCAACAATATATGCTCCCGCGTCTGCGGCATGGGTCCGTCATCGGCTCCCACCACCAATATCGCACCGTCCATCTGCGCCGCTCCCGTGATCATGTTCTTGATATAGTCCGCATGACCCGGACAATCCACGTGCGCATAATGACGCTTCAGCGTCTCATACTCAACATGGGCCGTGGCTATCGTTATCCCTCGCTCCTTCTCCTCCGGAGCCTTGTCTATCTCGTCAAACGGGACAAACTGCGCCAGCCCTCTAAATCCCATATGCTTGGTAATCGCCGCCGTCAACGTCGTCTTACCATGATCAATATGACCAATCGTTCCCACATTCACATGCGGCTTGGTTCGCTCAAACTTCTTCTTCGCCATCTTACTCCCTCCCCATGTTTATTATTCGAATCGATTTTATTTTTTTATATGGATCTGTCCGCTAAAAATCCTTAGCCGGTCGCTCATGAAATGGAGCCCACGACCGGAATCGAACCGGTGAACCTCTTCCTTACCAAGGAAGCGCTCTACCTACTGAGCTACGTGGGCATAACTACACATCCTTATTATATAGGTGACACCTACTCTCTCAATAAGGATGGAGCGGGAGACGAGGCTCGAACTCGCGACATTCAGCTTGGAAGGCTGAAGCTCTACCAACTGAGCTACTCCCGCTCAAAAGGGTGCAATTCATCATATCATGAATATTCACCCGAGTCATGGATTCGAAGCGGCAACCTGGCTTCCTGAACACACGCAAAGCGTTTCTTAAAGACTGCAGGAAGTCGTGTAGTTCACAATCGATCTCGAGAGCTTTCGAAATCTCCTACATCCAACTCACTCATTGATTGGTGGTGGGGGGAGGATTCGAACCTCCGAAGGCTTCGCCGACAGATTTACAGTCTGTTCCCTTTGGCCGCTCGGGAACCCCACCGGTATGATCAGTGGAGCCAGCGGAGGGACTCGAACCCCCGACCCACTGATTACAAATCAGTAGCTCTACCATCTGAGCTACGCTGGCTCACACCCCGTGTCTTATTGTCTATCCAATTGATCAGCGTAGCAAATTTCAGACCGACAGAAAAACAAAACAAGAACGTCATTACATATCTTTCTCTTTAACAAATATCAAGTATAATCATAAACTGTAGTTGTTCAAATTTCATGTTTATTAAACCTTATATGAAAATAAGCTTCCAATTCTACTCAAATTGCCTAATTTCTCCGATTATCATCATTTTTTGGTATCCATGCCCGAAATTGTTCATCCAATTAATTCATTCCATCTTCCGATTGACGACGCGATCCATGCGAATACGATCAAAAATTCCCCTCGATAATAATATCTTCATCATGCGAAGCATGTGAAGAGATGATTACATCCGTTTAAAATGGCGGCGGATGGACTCGGTGGGAAAATGCGGGTGTCACAAACCGTTCACATGGATGAATGATTAGCTTTGTATTACCTTTTGGATTAAAAATCAACAATTTTAGCAAGATAAATCCTTGACAAAAACAGTTGTATCGGGTTAATCGAACAAGAACTAAATGACCCCTCAGATCATACATTTTCGAATTCGGAATGGTGTTAAAGTCGCTGCCCTGTTAAAACGACAGATGAAGTACGTGTGTTCTCTCCTCGTACTTGTTGTCTCTTTTGGATGTGTTCAAGGTGTAGACAATGGATCTCCAGCCTTTCAAATGCGTCTGCCGGAAGAAGATCGGCCGAATTCCGAGTCTGCCACCCAAGAGCAACGCATCGTAGGGGCTCCGGGCCGATCGCAATCGGTTGAAAATCAGATACCACCATCCGCAAAAAGTACAACCGAAAAAGAGATCGCTTCCATATCTCCAGATAAAAGTCGATCTCCACAATCGGATCAGATTACAGCCGAACCCGGATCTAAACCTGAGCCGTCGCCTAGAAAGAAAATTTCTCCCACTGATACGCCCTCGGTTTCGGAAAAACCGATTGGCTCCGAATCACTCTCGCTTCAAAAAATCCAATTGACTCTGGACGAAGCCCTCGATTTCTGCCAGGCATCCCAGGACTTCTGGCAAAAGGGGGATCTTGAAAATGCCGTTGAGGCCTTGGACCAGGCTTATTCCTTGATACTTAAGATTGATAATGAAGACATGTCGCCCGAGCTTTCGCAGCAGAAGGAAGACTTGCGATTTACCATCTCAAAACGGATATTGGAAATCTATGCATCCCGAAACATCGTGGTGAACGGGAATCACAAGGCCATTCCCATATTGATGAACCCCCATATCAAACAGGAGATCATTAATTTCACCCAGGGTATAGAAAAGGACTTCTTCCAGGCGGCGTATCGCCGGTCCGGTAGATACCGTCCCAAGATCTTGATTGCCTTAAAAGAGGCCGGGCTTCCGGCTGAGCTCTCCTGGCTGCCGTTGATCGAAAGCGGCTTTAAAGTCAGGGCATTATCTCGGGCGCGAGCGCTCGGATTATGGCAGTTTATCCCCTCGACCGGATATAAATTCGGACTCAAACGGGACCACTATGTGGATCATAGGCTCGATCCCGAGAAATCCACACGGGCGGCCATCGATTATTTAAAGGAGTTGCATCAGATTTTCGGGGACTGGACAACGGTTTTGGCGGCCTATAACTGTGGGGAAGGAAGGGTACTCCGGGTCATCAGAACCCAGAACGTAAATTACCTCGACAACTTCTGGGATCTGTACGAACGATTGCCGAGGGAGACCGCCCGGTACGTGCCTCGATTTCTGGCAACCCTGCACATTCTAAATCATGCCGACCAGTACGGTATCGACAAAATTTCTGTTGATCCGCCGCTGGAGTTTGAAACGGTCACTTCGAACCGGTCGGTTCATCTTCGAGAGATCGCAGAGATACTGGATATACCGGGTTCAACCATGTTCGATCTAAACCCGGAACTTCGCTACAAGGTCCTGCCGCCTGAAACATACGCCTTACGGATCCCCAACGGCAAAAAGGAAATCCTCATTGCAAAGTTGGATGAATTGCCGAAAACGTCAGGACACCAAACGGCAATGATGAAACACAGGGTACAACGCGGAGAAACGGTCTCCACGATTGCGAGACGTTATGGGACCAGTATTGATGCCATCCGCCACGCCAATAACCTCAATCGGAGAAATTTTATCGTTGTCGGGCACGTGCTCAATATCCCCACACGCAAAACAGTGGTGTATCAGACCCCAGAATATACGCCTCCCAAGCAGAAGAAAGCCACGACCCACATGGTAAAAGGCGGTGATTCTCTATGGACCATTGCCAAGCAGTATGGCACAACCACCCAACAGATACAGCAGGCGAACGAGCTTACCGGAACGCGCCTGAGCATCGGCCAGGCAATTAAAATACCGGTTGGGGAAGTTGAGCCGCCTTCGGAAGAGAAGTCGAAAACCTATCGGGTGAGACGGGGGGACAGCCCCTTCCGGATTGCCCAACGGCATGAGATATCCCTTGAACGGTTATTGCGCATCAACAAGTTGACGCCCCGGAGCAGAATCTACCCGGGACAGATCCTGTACATCGACTGATCGATTGCCCCCGTAGCTCAGTGGATAGAGCAATGGATTCCAGATAGAGAATCGGCATCAACTTCTTTTTTTAAAACGAAATAATCCCTACTCGGGTTATTTTAGCGCCTTTCTTTCACCATTTTTTTAGGACTTGACAAGTCGCGGCCGACCCGACTAATAAGACTATCAATAGATCATCATTTTATGCGTTCACCCCTTTAAATGTCCCGAAGGGAAACCTTTAGAACAGGGTGAACCGTTAAGGATGATGGCCTGCTAACATGCGCAAGCATTTTCCCATAAGCGCTTAAGAATCATTGGTTCGATTTTGAAGTAAACCTTAAGCATCGAACCCTGAATGGTCACCTTATTACATAACCGATTGCTGAGATTTCAGGGTTTTCGACCCGCTCAATTCTAAAAGGCGTGTTCAGGTTCAGTATTCAAAGTGAATGCCCTGTAGCCCCCCATTTTTAGGGAGGTGGGGTAGGGTTGAAAGAATCGGAAATTCAAGTAACCGCTTTTCCTTGCAGAATCGAACAGTTAACCCCATGAATTAAAGGAGGGTGCCGGCTTTGAAAAGGGCTGCCAACCCGCAGGTAATAAACAATCTTTTGAATACCATGGTCATTACTAAACTCCCTTTTCAAAACGGGAGTGGGGAGGAGATCAAAAATGAAGAAAAGTATTATTCTAACGCTTATATTGATACTGGCAATGGGCTTGCCATCTGCGGTAACCGCTGCGGAGGATATTCAGATTTCCCTGCTCTATCCGCTTACCGGCGGTCTTGCGGAATCCGGCAAGCGCATGGTGGCTGCCTATGAAGTAGCCGCCGAAATGATTAACGGATCCTACGATATTCCGCTACCCTATGCCAAAACAGAGGGAATCCCAAACTTGGGCGGTGCCAAGATCAAACTGAAATTCTATGACACGCAAGGTTCACCCGAGATTGGAAAAGCTGAGACCGAACGGATTCTTCAGGATGGAAAAGCCAAACTGATCATCGGTGCGTATCAGAGCGGGGTCACCAAACCGACCAGTTTTGTGGCTGAACGCCATAAATTCCCCTATCTTTGCGCGGAGTCTTCCTCTGCGGCTTTAACCGAGCGTGGATTGAAGTATTTCTTCCGGCTGGCGGTCACAGACAAGGTGGATTCCTTCGGTTTCATGGATTTTCTGGATGCGCAAAAGCAGGCCGGCAAGAAGGTGGATCGCATTGCAATGGTGTATGAAAAAACAGAGTTTGGCGTTCACGCGGCCAAGGAGATTAAATCTCGGATCAAAGAGCGCAAGGGATACGATCTCGTTGCAGACGTTCCCCATGTTTACAATTCAACGGATGTCAATGCCGAGGTGATGAAAATTAAGGCCGCAAAGCCTGATGTGATTATTCATGCAACGCTGATCACTGACATGATGCTGTTTGCCAAAACCTATAAAAATCTCGGAGTACAGGCAAATGCGAATATCTCCTTTTGCGGGGGATATCATAACCCGGTCTTTGCAAAGATGGGTTCGGATGCCGAAGGGTATGCCGGCGGTTGCACGTTTGCACCGGACTTCATCCAGGTGAAACCTCACCTCAAAGCGGTTAATGATATGTTCAAGGCCAAATCAGGCATCGATATGGACGGGATTACCATGGAAGGGTTCACGGCATTGTTTGTGGCAGCGGATGCCTTCAACAGAGCGAAATCCACGGATCCGGAGGCCGTAACGAAGGCGCTCCGTACCACGGATCTTGAAATTCACACACTGCCCGGCAACCGGATCAAGTTTGATGAAAACGGACAGAATATCGGGACGTCCTCCGCCATCAGCCAGATCCAGAGGAGTGCTTATAAAGTGGTCTATCCGCCCGACCTTTCCACTGCTCCGGTGCAATGGCCAATGGGACAGAAATAGCCATCTGTTCATTTGACTTTCCCGGCAGCCCGAAAGGGACCGCCGGGAAAGTCTTCTCTAAAAGCATTTCGCCTAAATACAAACCTGCGGAGACTGTCATGGATGCCGGGATTATTCTTCAAGTGATTGTCAGCGGTCTTTTAATCGGCTTTATCCTTGGATTGATCGCTGTGGGGCTCAGCCTCATATGGGGGGTAATGGATATCCTGAATTTTTCGCATGGTGACCTGATGATGGTCGCTATGTACTCGTCGTTTTTGTGGTTTGCCGTATTTCGTATCGACCCCATTTTTTCACTGCCCTTAACCGTATTGACCCTTTTTTTCCTCGGATTCATTATATTCCACTTCATCATTCGAAGAGTCCTCGGTTACCCGGGACTTGTAGCCTTACTCGTTACATTCGGCCTGAGCATTTTTATCCGCAATGTCGTCCTCTTTACCTTGGGGCCGAACTTTAAGATGATCAATGAATCCATTCTGGCAGGCAAGCGGATTACGCTTTTCGGTATGCAGCTCAGTCTCCCGCAGGTCGTTTCCGCCTTCGTATGCATTACGGTGACCGGCCTCATCTATTTTTTCATATCAAAATCCAAATTCGGAAGAGCACTTCGTGCCACATCTCTGGATAAAGACACCGCCCTGTTGATGGGGATTAATACCAACCGGGTGTTTGCCCTGACCTTTGCCATGGGAACCGCTTGTGTCGGTTTGGCCGGCGGGATGCTGGTCAACTTCTATTACATTTTTCCGGAAGTCGGATTCATGTTCGGCATCCTTAGTTTTGTGATTGTTGCGCTGGGCGGCTTCGGAAACATCGGAGGAGCTTTTTTGGCAGCCATACTCGTGGGATTGGTGGAAAATGTCGGCGGATTCTTTGTGGGGCCGGAATTTAAATACACCCTCGTTTTTGTTTTGTACCTCATCGTCATTACGCTGCGTCCGAGAGGCCTTTTCGGGTGGTAAAGAGTCCTTATCCAGTCGAAAAGCAAAATGCTCGCTTGAAGCGGTTATCCGATCACTTAGGAGAGGAAAGGGCTCATGCAAAATAGCAAACAATCGGTTATCTTTTTTCTGTGCATCCTGTTGTTTCTGGTGGCTGCCCCGCTGATCATCCACGATACGCATTTTCAACACCTGCTGATCATGCTCATGCTGTATGCAACATTGAGCCAGGCCTGGAACCTCATCGGCGGCTTTGCCGGCCAGGTGTCTTTCGGTCATGCCGCATTTTTCGGGCTGGGTGCTTATGGTTCCCTTGCGCTGCTCCGAAACTGGGGACTGACACCCTGGATCGGGATGCTTATCGGCGCAGCAGCAGCCGTTTTATTGGCGGTTATCATTGCCACACCGGTATTCCGCTTGAAAGGACACTATTTTGCCATTTCCACCTTTGCCATTGCAGAGGTCATACGGGAGCTTTTCCTGAGTTGGGAATGGGTCGACGGCGCCTTTGGACTGGAAGCGCCGGTATTGGAGCCGGGGTTTCTGAATTTTATGTTCTATAAGACGAAAATACCGTACCATTTCATTGTGCTGGTATTTTTCATCATTGTAATGGCGGTGGTCTATCGCATCGATCGATCTCGGATGGGCTATTATTTCCGAGCCATCAAACAGAGCCTCCAGCACAACATGGACACCGCACAGGCCCTGGGTGTCAACTCGGCACGGTATAAGCTGTATGCCTTGATGATCAGTGCGTTTTTTACAGCCATGTGCGGTGCATTTTATGCCCAGTATGTGCTTCACATCGAACCGGCTACGGTACTGTCATTGGACATCTCCATCAAAATTGTTCTGGTGACCGTACTCGGAGGCGCCGGGACCATCTGGGGGCCTCTGCTGGGAGCGACGATTCTGATTCCGCTTCAGGAATACAGCCGCATATGGCTGGGTGGAACGGGCAAAGGCGTCGACCTGATTGTGCTGGGCGGGCTGATCGTCGTGATTTGTATCTTTGAGCCCAATGGGCTTGTCGGGTTGGTGAAAAGATTCAGTCGGCAGAAAGGAAACAACTGATGGCCATCCTGGAAACCAAACAAATCAGCGTGTATTTTGGAAAAATGGCCGCGCTGTCGGATATCAGTTTGTCGGTTGCGGAAGGTGAGATTTTGGGTCTGATCGGTCCGAACGGAGCCGGTAAGACCACCTTTTTCAATTGCATTTCCGGATACTTGAATTGCAGTTCCGGTGCCATTTTCTTTAATGGAAGAGACATTACACGATATCCCACCTACCGGGTTTGTCATCTGGGCATTTGCAGAACGTTTCAGATTGTCCAAAGCTTTCAGGAGATGACCGTATTGGAAAACGTCATGATGGGGGCCTTCTGTCGTTATTCAAACCCTAGAAAAGCCGCCCGGATGGCCGAGGAAATCATCGACTTTTCAGGAATTGCAGATAAAAAAGAGCAGATTGCAGGCAGCCTGACGTTGGCCGATCAAAAGCGCATTGAATTGGCCAGAGCCATTGCCACCGAGCCGGAAGTGTTGCTTCTGGATGAGGTCATGGCCGGCCTGAATGTTGAAGAAACAGAAGAAGCTTTAAAACTGATCCGGAAAGTAAATGAGAAAGGGCTGACCATTGTTGTCGTGGAGCACATCATGGAAGCCATCATGAAGATCTCTCATCGAATTGCGGTGCTGGATTCGGGAGAATTGATTGCTGACGGACCGCCGGAGACAGTGGTTCAGGATGAGCGTGTCATAAAGGCTTATTTAGGTGAGGAATATCATGCTTAAGGTAAAGGGTATCTCTGCGCGGTATAGTGTTATTACGGTTCTGAAAGATGTTTCATTTTCAGTTGAACCCGGCCAGTTGGTTGCCATTGTCGGGGCCAACAGTGCCGGAAAAACAACGATCTTAAAAACCGTTTCAGGGCTGCTGCATCCGTTCAATGGGCAGATCGAATTAGGGGGAGAAGCGATTCAGGAACTCCCTCCCTATGAGATTGCCGCCAAGGGGATCGCCCATGTTCCCGAAGGACGAAAGATTTTCAGCAAACTGACCATCAGAGAAAACCTGCTCATCGGAGCTCACGTGCGCTCCGATAAACAGGCGGTCGATGAAACGCTTGAAGAGATGTATGCGCTTTTTCCAATACTAAAGGAGCGGAAATCCCAGAAGGGAGAAACGTTGAGCGGCGGGGAACGTCAGCAACTTGCAATTGCCAGGGGGCTGATGGCAAAACCCCGCCTACTCATGCTGGATGAACCCTCACTGGGACTCAGTCCGATCCTTTCAAACCGGGTGATTCATAATTGTCAGGAGATCAAGGAGAAAGGAACCACCATCCTCATTGTGGAGCAGAAGGTTACGGAAGTGCTCAAAATGGCCGACAAAGGCTATGTTCTTCAGCAGGGACAGATTATTATGGAAGGAAAGGGAGAAGAACTGCTGGAATCCGATATGATCCGCAAAGCCTATCTGGGGATATAAGCGGTTGGCTTTTACCCTGTATTGATTGATGAATCTGAAAGATTAATATACCCGGCAATAAGATAAATTACCAAAATTGTAACGAGCTTGCTCTTGAATATATGATCTGTACATGGGATATTCGGTTCGTAACTGATCCTGTTTTACGATTTGGACCCGCCTCCTGCCCCCGTAGCTCAGTGGATAGAGCATTGGATTCCTAATCCATGTGCCGCAGGTCCGATTCCTGCCGGGGGCACCAATAAAATCAGTAGGTTATATGATAACATTTTTTCTTATAGTTATATGGAAACATATCCTCTCCCCACCATCTCCCCACTTGATTAATTTTTTTGAATGAATATTGAATAGTAGATGGCTCAAAATTGGATTCCTTAGTTTGACCTACGGATCAATTAAGACTGCCATCCCGACCACACAGCATCAAATAAAAGCCAGCGCCGCCAAGCGCCAGAATATTATATCGAGCATTGTGTCCACGGCATCAGGCGCTGTATTGGGCGCAGCCCTCACCGGGACCTGGGTCGATTCTGCCGCCTGGACCGAGGTGTCCACAGCAGCGACTTCAACTATTATGCTCTTTCCTTTTGGGGCGACAGGAAACTATGCTGGCACTTCGGGCAGATTACCCAATCGCCGTCGTCCTCTTCCGTGGCCAGGGCGATTGCGTCATCAATTACCTTGGCCTTCTTCCTGCAAGAACCGCAGAGACCGAGATACTTGCCATCAGCTACATACCGGCCTGTTTTGGAAACCTTTTCCAACGGATATATACCGCACTTGATACACAACGGCACCGGAAGGGGGGGTTCTTCTATCAGTTTATCCGGGGTATCCGGGGCCTTAGTTGCCGCAGGTTCGCGGCTGGCGGGAGTTTCTGGAGTCGTATCAGAAATGATACGGTTTATTTTTGCGGCCTTGGCTTGTTCGTTTTCATAGTACCATCGCCGAATGGTGTTGTACGGGATGCCGCTTTCTTTTGCCAGTTTTTGAAGAATCTTGGTTATGTTTTTACGCCCCTTCTGTGTAAAGAGCATATGGTTAGCACTCGACTGAAACGCTATCTTGCACTGGTCGGTCCATGCCATTTCATACCTCCGTTTTATTATGGGTTTTGTGGTTCCCCGTTTGGTGGTGAGCAAGGGACTCGAACCCTCAACGCCTCCGCTGCACATGCGTTACCCCGAACACGGACTCACCGCAGGAAGGAGGCCTGTATCTTTTCAGGCCCCCCAGGCAATCACTAACCCTTGAACCACTTGCCATATTTATCGTGATAGAAGATACCGTCCTTGCCTTTATCTGCGTCTCTACAGGCCTCGCATCTCAACAGCACGCCGTGGATACGGATATGCAGCGGGTAATAAGAATCGGTGGCGTGGTTCATCCCAGGGAGGGAGACCTCTGAGGGGTCATAGATGAGGATTCCCTCGGCGGCCTTTTCGTTGCAGAATTGACACCTGGCCCTGCTGCCGTCATACCGCTCCAAGGTCAGGCTGAACCGTTGCATCTGTTTTTCATCTCGCCGCCGTAGTCCGAACATTGGTCTCATATATACCTCCTGTTCATATCGTTAAGCTGTATATAAGCTTGCATAGCCCGTGCAGGGCCTGGTCCTGAAGGCAGGTGATCTTACGTTCCACCTTCAGCCAGTCTATGATCCCATGCGCCCCACATTCGACCAGGGCGAAGATCAGACTGTCGGTTACTATGAGGACCAGGCCGCTATGAATGATCATGTGAGAGATCAACCAGAGACTCCAATGGGCAACGCCTTCGCCGCGCTTACCTGCGGCCATCGGCTGGGTCTGGAGAACGGTGTCACCCAGGGCGTGAGCGAAAATCAGTGTGAATAGGGTTTTCATTATTAGTCCTCCCACGGCAAGCGTTCCAGTGTTGGTCGCAGGGGATTGACAGCCAAGTTGACCAATCCTGTAATGGCAGACCGCATCTCATGTGGAATTTCGTCGGGTAGGCCGGTTTGTGTTATTGGGAGCAGCGTTGTTAGGTCTCCCATTGATATCGAGAGCCGAACATCGACTTTTGATTTTGGAGTGACGTATATTTTCATGTTTCCTCCTCAAATTCCAGTTCAGCGAGGTGGCTTGTAAACCATTCCATAGCTTCGGTTTCATACCAGCTCTCCAAATCTGGATAGAACAGCGACGACACCCGTACAAAGTTGACGAGGCCCTCAAGCTCACTCCTCCCTGGGCCGATGATTTCATAATTATAATCCCGATAAACGGCAGTAAGACCTCTGGTCCCATGACCATTTTCAACGCTGTCGATAAAGGAAACCAGTTCCTTGAAACTGAAGGGTTCCAATGAGATTAACGGACGGCTTTTAAAGGGAGTTTCATACTCGTCCACCACGCGGTAGCATAGACGGTCCTGCGGGATCTTTATAGCTCGTATACTGATAACATCCCACGTTACCGATTGCAGTGAAACGCGTGCGATTTCGATTTCGCCTGAATCATATGGCGGGAGGTACTCTCCACCCATGTAGGTTGGGTGGACCGATGTGGTCAGCAAGCGCTCGGAATCTGAAAGTTCGTCTGAAAAGATTGAGGAGGGAAGAAAGTTGAAATCTCCTCCGTCAAATGCGTTGGACAAAATACGCCTTCGCATTTCGCCTTTAATGTTTGCAAGGCCGGATACCGCATTATCCCAGTAGGATTCGGGTCTGAAATTCATTTCAAAGTCTTTTGGGTTAGGCATGATCTTTCTCCTTTTCTGTCAAACAAAAAGGCCCCGCCGCTATAATTCCAAAGCAACAGGGCCTGTGTTGGATGATCTTTAGCAGTTTTGTTTAGGGAGTCCGCAAGCGTCCACAAATCAACTCCCGGTACGGATACAAGTATGGGGGAGATCTGGAGGGTGGTGATCGAGACCTGATGAAATAAAAAAACCCCCACAGGAGCGGAGGCCTTATTCCGGTTGCTGCTGATAGCCTCATGGTTCCCTTTCGGGCTGGCATTAGCACCGGCGGTCCCGGTTGCCGTGGCGTCATCGAGCCAGATCTCTCGGCCACTCTTCATAAATATGTTGCAAAGATATTTGCAAATATAGATGAGAAAGTCAAGTGGAATATTTATCCAATTATCAAGACGGCTTCATCGCAATATTATCAACTTAATCCGGTGGCTTATCGAGTAAGAAATCAGTAAATCTTGGCAACCATATCAGACAAAAATGGGCTTTCTTTTTTGTGGTTTTTTGACTGAATACAGGTAGTTATGAAATTCCTTCAACTTTCATCCATTCTTAATAATGATACTAAGTCGGCACGAGAAAATCCAGAGCGGTAATAATCGACTTGATTCCTAAGATACATTCGTATTAATGATGTTAGAAGTACCTTCGTGTATGGTTTTGGTGAGAGAAATTGATGTGAAATATTAGACGGCCATCTCGATTGGAGCGTATAATGCCGGTGATACTTGGCTTTGATCCAGGAGGTGTCAAGAAATTCGGATGGGCAATCGCTAATGATTGACAAACTATTTAGTAGTCCACTAAAAGTTAGAAATAATCCTTTTGGGATTTTGGCACCCACCTGTGTAGAGTGGAGTTCAATAAACATTGTTTTAGTCCTGTTTCGTGAACCAGTAAGGTAGCATTCTCAACTTTTTTTCAATTTTCAAAGCTCGATTAATAATACTGTTAGTTTCCAATTGGCCCCAACCCTATAAAAGAGGGTGATATATTGGGTATTACTTTTGGAGATCTCTTTAGTATCGCGATGGGGAATAAAATTGCTCCGTACCCCTTCCAGATTCATCTTGCTGAAGAATCCTGGCCAGACATCGTAAAAATACCCACAGGCATGGGAAAGACTGCGGGCATTATCTTGGGTTGGCTATATAAGCGCCTTCAAGGGGACCGACACACCCCACGCCGCCTGGTCTATTGCCTCCCTATGCGGGTGCTGGTGGAACAGACCGCTGATAATGCTCATACCTGGGTCGATAACCTCGTAAATGCAAATGTTATATCCGAAAACGAGCGCCCAGCGATATCTGTCTTGATGGGTGGTGAGATCGATAAGGATTGGGATAGATATCCAGAACGACAGGCCATCCTCATTGGCACACAGGATCAACTCCTATCGCGTGCTTTAAACAGAGGATATACCATGAGCAGGTTTCGATGGCCCATTCATTTTGGACTTCTAAACAATGACTGCATTTGGGTGATGGATGAGGTGCAACTCATGGGTGCAGGTTTGACCACCACCACCCAGATCCAGGCATTCCGAGACTCCCTTGGCACTGTTTACCCGGTTCATTCTATATGGATGAGCGCGACATTTGAGAAGAATTGGCTCAATACCGTTGATTTTGCTTCCACATCTGAGAACCTCAGTGAGCATTCACTTTCGGCAGCGGACACCAAAAATAAAGCCGTGAGCAAGCTCCTTGGGGCAAAGAAAACTCTGCAAAAGGCCAAGGTTCCAGCGGACAATGAAAAAAAATAGCCGACGCCATCATATCCGCTCATAAGAAGCGCACTCGTACACTGGTCGTTGTAAACACTGTCAAGCGGGCCTCCGAGATCTACAAAGCGGTTAAAGAAAAGAAACCCGAAGCCGCTCTCACACTGGTCCATTCACGATTCAGGCCCTCCGATAGAGAAAAAGCCCTGGAAAAGCTTATTGCCTCTCCAGGTAAAGAAGGCTCGATTTGTATATCGACACAAGTTGTCGAGGCGGGTGTAGATGTATCTGCCACGACGCTCATCACAGATCTTGCGCCCTGGGCATCATTGGTTCAACGGTTCGGGCGCTGTAATCGCTACGGCCAGGATGACGACGCAAGAGTCATTTGGCTTGATATCAATCTAAAAAAGAAAGGTGCGGCACTTCCCTATTCGGAAGACGAACTCCACCAGGCGGCTACAATGCTATCCACCAATCTATCTGACGTGGGGCTTCATAACCTGCCGGATGTATCAATGAAAGCAGATTATCTCCACGTATTGCGTCGTAAAGATATCATCGACCTTTTTGATACAACACCGGATCTGTCTGGAATGGACATCGATATTTCCCGATACATAAGAGAAACAGACGATCAGGGCGTTCATGTCTTCTGGCGAGATATACCAAAAGGCAGCCGACCGGAAAAAGAAGAACCTTCCCCTTCACGTGATGAACTATGCAGCGCACCAATCGGTGATATAAGAGATCGTGATGCGTGGCGATGGGATCATCTTGAGAAACGCTGGGAAAGACCCGCGAGCATATCTCCAGGGATGACACTTTTATTAAGGGCGAGCGATGGAGGCTATAACCCTGAAATGGGTTGGACGGGGAATAGTGGCGATATCCCTGAGCTATCAGAATCGATGAAATCATTTGAAGAAGCCAACGATGATGATTATCACACTATGTCCGTATGGCAGACACTGGCCGATCATACGGATGCTGTTGTCAAAGAGCTGGATGCGATCTTGTCTGAATGTAACAATATCGATGAAGAATGGAAAAAGCTCCTTATTCTTGCTGCCAGATGGCATGACGCTGGGAAAACGCACGAAATCTTTCAAAGAGCTATGGTGGGAGACCCTCCCGAAGCTGATGCTGAGATTGTGTGGGCGAAAACAGGGCAAAGGTCTGTTGAGTATCAAAGAAGAGGTTTCCGGCATGAGTTGGCATCTGCCCTTGCCATAATTGAAAATGGCCTTCCTGATCTTGTAGCTTACCTTGCCGCTGCTCACCACGGCAAGGTCAGACTCTCTATCCGTTCTCTGCCCAGCGAAAAAAGTCCTGATGATCCAACCAAGCGTTTTGCTCGCGGCATCTGGGAGGGCGATGTACTCCGTGAAGCCGACATTGGCGCTGGCCATATGCTATCCCCCACTGCTCTCGATCTTTCTTTTATGGAGTTTGGAGATGGACCGAAGGGGCCGAGTTGGCTATCTCGGATGCTTTCTCTTAGGGATGATCCTTCGCTGGGGCCTTTTAGATTGGCATTTCTTGAAGCTCTGATTCGAGCCGCCGACTGGCGCGCCAGTGAAAAAGCTGGTAGAGACGATGAATAAACATATCCTTTCAGGTTGCAGAACCCAACCCATAGCAAGTTACCTCAAGGCCATTGGTTTGCTTCGGCTCCTTTCAGAGCAGAAGGATCAAGCGGCCAAAGGATGTTGGCAGGGGGACACCTTTGTCATCAGCACGAGTTTGAGTAACGATGAATTGCAAACATTTTTTTGCGAAGAATATGCACCCACTCCAATTGTAGCCCCATGGAATGGAGGGAGCGGGTTTTATTTAGGGGATGCCACATCAGGGATGGATTCAATCCTTGAGAGTGATCTAAGTCGATTCAGCGGCTACCGTGATATTATTTCCGAGATTAAGTCATGGCCGGAAATACCGAGTCTTTATATAATCGATGATCTATTAAGCACCCTTAATATGACCCTCTCCAATATGCCAGCAGGGAAAAAAAGACAGGGTATTGAACAGTATATTCACGACATTGATAACCCTCCATCAGCATTGAAAACGACGCTATCAAAGGGCCTTAAAGAGATAACCCTTTCAGAAATCGAGGAACGCTCAAGAGACAGAAACGACTCGCTTCAAAACGACTGGCAAACCTGGTGGAAGGTGATCAAAAAAGCCAGAACCAAGTGTAATGAGATCACGCGGGGTGAGAACAAGAAAAGCCTTCTGCCGCTTTGCCGCGCCAGATTATCCGATTCTTGCCTCAAATGGCTCGATGCTGTGTATGCGCTCCAGCAGGACGGCAAACCTTCCTACAACCCTCTACTCGGAACAGGAGGTAACGAAGGAAGACTTGATCTTAGCAACAACTTCATGCAGCGGCTCGCAACCCTTTTTATCTCCTGCGATCCAGAAAAAAACCGGCGCTTATTTTCATCATCTGCCTTTAACACGATTGTACCTGACCTGATTGATGGCAAGATCGGTCAGTACGACCCAGGGCGTGCAGGTGGCTACAACCAGGGCATGGAAATAGAAACAAAAGACTTTAAAATTAATCCCTGGGATTTTATTCTCGCCGTAGAAGGTGCTTTGGTTCCTGCCGGTGCTGTTGTAAGACGCAATCCAACCGATGAGCGCTCCGATTACACCACCCCGTTTACCGTTCGATTTTCTTCAGTCGGTTTTTCCTCAAGCGCCTATATGGAAACCGGCAGACGAGAAACCTGGCTTCCTGTCTGGCGAAACCCGGCATCATATAAGGAGGTTAAATATCTTTTCGGGGAAGGTAGAACATCCATCGGTCGGAAAGTAGCTCATACCGGCATTGAATTTTCACGGGCCGTCGGAACTCTCGGTGTGGACAGAGGCATTGAGTCGTTTGAACGGTATGCATTTCTTGTAAGGCGTGGCCAAAGTTATGTCGCCCTTCCTGCCGGTCGTATTAAAGTTCGGTATAGACCGGAACTTGAACTTTTAAACGAACTGGACAACATCACCTCACAGGTTGGAATGTTTCTGCGAGATTTTAAGAATATCCCTGCAACATTTCTAAGTGCGCGCCAGAATATAGACGAAGCTATTTTCACCTGCTGTCAAAAGCCTGAGCCGTGTAATTTCTGTAATCTTGTGAGAGCCATTGGAAACCTGGAAAAGCATATTGCGATGCGAGATCGATCAAAGGAGCCTTCCTTGAGAAGACCGCTTATCGGCCTTTCACCGAGATGGATCGGCCAATGCGATGACGGTGGCGTTGAAGTTAGGATTGCAGCCGCTCTTGCTTCTATAAGATCAACAGGCGGTGTTGGAACAATCCGAAGCAATATGGCAGGGGTCAGCGCAACGAACCCTTATGCATGGAGTGCAGGGAAGGGGGATAGCTCCTGGTATGGAAATAGTTTGTCTGAACGGTTTTCAGGGGTGCTTGCCCGCAGACTGATGGATGCTGAGAGAAGATCTGCTCAGTGCGTGCCGATTGAAGCCTCCCTTTCTGTTTCTTCCCGCGATGCGATGGCCTTTCTTTATGGTGAATGCGACGAAACAAAGATCGAAGAATTATTGTGGGGCTTCACACTCGTTGATTGGAGGAAAACAGGGGCTAAAACGCTCCGAGGGCGGTGGGGGAAGCCTGTTTCAGACCATCCGCTGTCACGGGCCTGGTGCTTGCTCAAACTGCTGCACATCCCATTTAAAATCAGAGATAAAACAATAATCAAAAGGGAGCCGAGAATCGTTCACCTTCTTCTGGCAGGGCGCATAAGGGATGCCTGTGCAGTGGCGATCCAAAGATTGCATGTTTCTGAACTCAACCCTTTAAATGTTGTTTATGAGGAAAGAATCGATTCGATCCGGCTTTTAGCAAGCCTGTTGATCCCGGTATGGGATCAGCGGAATTTGGAATCCCTGGTTTTAAAAAACCCACAGAATGATTAAACAGGAGATGAGAAATGTTTGAGAAACTTGAAGGAGCAAAACGGTTATTGCTTGAAGCGGAGCTTGTTCCGGTTCAGGGAGACAGGTTCCAGCCAACAGGTTTTCCTGACCTCGGTGCCGCCACGTACCATCTTGCAGACGGAACCAGGATGCTTCTGGTTGAGTCGGCGCAGTCAATGGCAAATCGTCTGGAAAGCACAATTATCGGTCAAGATAATGAACTCATAGAAGATCTTAAAGGCCTCTCCTTTATCCGCGCTCATCTGTCCGGCGATTCCGATACAACAACCAATTCCCTTATCGAAGCACACCGGATAAACTCGCCCTTCATTATTTCAGATGAGTCATTCCAGAAGGAATTTCGAGAAGCTGCCGGGTATGAACTCACCGCTCCTCTAAACTGGAAGAAAATAGCGTCCACCTTGTTCCGGTATGACGTCAATTCGCTTTTGCACGGTGTATTTCTTGCCAACCTGGGTGACGGTCGGATCAAGATGCCGCGGGCCTTGTCTGGTTTTATCGAAGCCAAAAATGTCCAGGAGGCAGTGTCAGGCGGTGTCAAATTCAATCCTATCGACCCCAGCGGCACCCTTCGTGCGAAGAAATACGATAAGGACGTATATGGCAACGTACCGTATCAGCGGGTCGAATACACTGCTGAAGAAATCACAGCATATTTTAACCTCGATGTTGGGCTTCTTGATAGTTACGATCTCGGCAAGGATGCATTCGATCTGTTAATAGCCCTCGCGCTTTATAAAATCGAAGTCTTTCTTGGGAAAGAAACCAGGCTCCGAACTGCGTGTGATTTTAAAGTCAAAGGTGGATTGAAAACGACGGAACCGGATGGGTTTGATATTCCGAACCAAAAGGATCTGCTTGATTTATTGAAGGCTAAAATAGAAGCCTGTAATTCCATGTTCGCCGATCCTCCGGTAACGGTAATCAATACAGAAACAGTAACAAAGAAAAAATCCGAATCCACTGAAAGCGAATAAACATAGGGTGATCTTATGTTGGCAATAGAGTTTCAGTTCCTGGCCGGACGCTATCATGCCAATCCCTGGGGCCGCAACGTCAACGAGGGAGAAGTGGAGTGGCCTCCTTCCCCGTATCGTTTTGCACGGGCGCTTGTAGATGCCTGGAAACGTCGAAAGCCTGAGTGGCCGGAGAAGCGTATTTTGCCGTTGATTAAAGCATTGAGCAATTCGCCTCGGTTTTCTCTGCCCCCGGCAACTGCTTCACATACCCGTGCTTTTCTGAGCAGCAATGAAAGAGATCCCACCAAAAAACAGCTTGTATTTGATGCTTTTGTGGCCGTTGATCGGAAGGCGAAAGTCATAATGGGGATAGACGCCGATCTTTCATCAGATTCCAAGAAGGATCTGGGTACACTTCTTGAGCAATTCAATTTCTATGGAAGATCTGAGTCCTGGATTCGTGTGAAACCTATGGACGACGCATCAGGGGTTGATTGGAATTGCGCTCCTGCGTCTGAAGAAGATCATAACAGACAGAGTGAAGCAGTCCGGGTTGCATGTCTTCTGCCTCCAGAACAATATGACAATCTACCCAATCGTCCTGAATCCACAGACTGGCTGCAAGCTATCTGCATGACAACCAGGGATATTCTTTCAGAAGGATGGAGCGATCCCCCGGTTTTGTGTTGGACGGATTATGTGCGTAACGAAGATGCCCTTCGCCCGATACAGGAAAAGAGGCTATCGCCATTTAGGGCCAGATTTCGATGCGCAAAGTATGCCCTCCAATCGACCGTGCTTCCAAGGGTGCATGAAACAGTTTCTTTCGCTGAGCGTATACGGGCCAAGCTCATGGGTATCCATAAACGTATTAACGATGGCGACCCTTCGCGTGTGTCTTCCCGTTTCAGCGGAAAACAACCCGATGGCAGACCCGTTAAAGGACATAAACACGCTTTTTACCTGCCTGTAGATGAGAACGGTGACGGACGGTTGGATCATTTGTTTGTATTTGCATCTGACCCTTTTGACAGTTCAGAGTTGTCTGCTTTGGACAGGTTGAGATCGACATGGCAGCCCAAGGGTCTACCGGATGTTAACCTTGTACTTATTTCTCTATCGGCAGATATTCCAGGCCAAAGCTCATCCAGGTGGGTTAGCTCAACACCATTTGTGACTTCGCGGCATTACCGGAAAGGCAGAGGTGATTTTGATGAGTGGCTTACGGGTGAAGCGATAAAAGAGTGCGCCTTTCACGGGCTGCCGGAACCATCTCAGGTGGAATGGATCTCCCACACGGCGACCACCCAACACCCGATCCGATGGTTTGAGTTTAACCGCAGCAGGAAAAAAGAGAAACCGCTTCCCGGCTACGGATGCATACTTTCGTTTGACCAGCCGGTTAACGGCCCCTTTGCACTCGGTTCAGGGTGTCATTTTGGGTTGGGACTCTTTGGGCCTTATGAAAAAAGATGATCGGCGCGAACCCCAAACAGACACAAATACCCAGGGGGGTTCGCGCATCAATGATTTCAATGGCTTAGCAATGGAAAGGGTTTATTCGTGTTGATTAAAATATCGTCATGGGCAGGTTCGCGGAATACAGGTTTTATTTATATTTATGTCGGGGGGTTAAGACACTGACAGTTACACCGAGATTAAATATCTCGGCTCCATTGAAGCTGAATATCGCTATACACGCGTCCATCTTCCTTAAGTTACACCGAGATTAAATATCTCGGCTCCATTGAAGTACAGCAATACTTACAAGCCTTGTCTTGCTGTCCGGTTACACCGAGATTAAATATCTCGGCTCCATTGAAGTTATCCTGGCGATTCTCGACAACAGCACCTTGCTGGTTACACCGAGATTAAATATCTCGGCTCCATTGAAGCAGGCGGTCCATGCAGGGCATCGTGCTCAAGCGGAGTTACACCGAGATTAAATATCTCGGCTCCATTGAAGCCACCAGAGGTTATCGTCCCGCTCTCCGGATAGTGGTTACACCGAGATTAAATATCTCGGCTCCATTGAAGCCAGGGAGGGCGATCGTTTACTTCCGAAGTGCGGACGTTACACCGAGATTAAATATCTCGGCTCCATTGAAGCGTGTAGTCATAGTCGAATGTGTATCCGTTCTGGCGTTGCACCGAGGTCGAGAATCTCGGCTCCATTGAAGTGATGTGGTGATACCGGATTACCGGGAACGGAAAGAGTGGCTTCGAGTGAACGGGGCAGGGATGGGTTTGTAGGTGTTCAGGTAATGGACCATTCGACGAATCGGAAACCGAACAGGTTCGGAAACTGAAGTATCTGGTTGCGAATACCGAAAGAAAATTCAATAGCCCGTTGGAGATTCTGGTAAGCAAAGAGAATATTAAGTGGGATGAATTACCGGATGTTTATGACTATATTTAAAAATTCTTCAAAATCATTTAATGTTTATTATAACATATGAAAAGTTAATCATCCATGTCATTATGGATATTTGCCTTGAAAAATGAATAAAAATGGAATAAATTTTGCTTAAATATAAAATCGTAGCCAAAAAAGGAAGAGGGAATGCCCGACTTTAAAATTGTTAAATTTTTGGGAGCTATATTTACACCTGATTTCAATATCTCTAATTCCTTGAAGATCGCAAATATTGCGGTAGAGATATTAGGTGACAAACTCGACGGCCCCCCTAATATCCTTAATATTCCACAAAACGCTCCGTCAGAAATTCCACGAATTATGTTGTCCTCGTCTGACAAGAAACTGAATGTGAACGTTTCTCTAAGCCGAACCAATTTGTTTTCTGAGGTCATGCCTCGAATCGATTCTGAAGGGATAGACTTAAACGAATATTCATCCACCTCATCATTATTTTTCAGTGAGTTCCAAAAAGAACTGGGTATACGAGTTCAAAGGATGGGTTTCGTTACTGAGCGGGTGAAATTCAGGAAAGATGCATTAACATATATTCAGGAAAGATTTTGCAACAAAAACCAAATTGAAAAGGGGCGACCTTTTAATAATGCAAAAAGATTTGAAATACATTCACTGAAAAATTATCCTTGGCAAAATTTCAACATCAACTCATGGGTTCGGGTAAAATACGTTCCAATCTTAATGGATGATAGATCACAAATAGAACCAGTACTTCTGGTTGAAAATGATTTAAACACTTTGCCAATTGAGGACGATGCCGGTGCAAACTTCACGGACAGTAATATTAGATCCTTTTTTGATAAAGCCCAGGGGGAAATTGAAGAAATTTTAAATCTATATTTTACCTAAAAGGAGAATTTGTGTACCATAATCTACGACCAAAATGGGAAAGGAACGACTTTACAGCCGAAGACTTGATTTATTCTAAACCAGGTAAATCTATTAAATTTATCACTGAAGAAGATCAGGTCAATCAACCAATCCTCACCATGGGATCTGTACACACGATTTGCTCCTCTCTTCGCGCTTGGTCTCCAAATGATTATACAAACACGGAGACCACCTTGGCAGATGCTTGTACTCTTTCAATAAGACAAGCCATCTCACCTTCCCCAGAAGAAGTGAGTCTTGCTGGCTATGTTGTTACAAGGAGGGAAGATGACTATTCCTATGAAGACCCTATCAGATTAGATGTTGAGTTCGAAGATACCGCAAAGAGTGAAACACCTGTTACTCAGGATATTTACGATCTATACAAAGAATGCGCTGCGGATAATTGGGATGGGTATGGTGCCAAACGAATATCTGTTGGAGCTTACTTGGAGGCAATGAAATTAGCGGAGTTAATACCTTCAGAATTACCATTACCAGAGGTCTCCCCAGAACCGTGTGGCGATATAGCTTTCGAGTGGTACAAGGGCAAACGATTCCTATTAGTTCTGAGTGTTGAAGGCAATAATACAATTAACTATGCTGGACTGTTTGGCAGCACTAACAGAATCTACGGATCGGAATATTTCTCTGATGAATTACCCCCAAGTGTTCTCAAAATGATCAAACGCTTGTTTTTATAGGACGATCAATGGAAGAATTGGTTTCCCCTTCAGAACCTACGGCGCGGTTTATAACCCAGAGGTCATATTATAGATCCAGTGATAAAACCGTAAAACATAATGCCTATATGCCTAATAAAAATGGTGAAACCTCTATTTACCGAACGACCGGAATAACTGATTCAGAAATTTATAAAATAGGGCAAAAGTACGTTCGTGAAAAAATCGGTCGAAGCATTAAAGGCCATGCAGAAATTGTCACGTCAGAAATAATAAAACACGAATTGGCAGTAAAAGCTGATCCTTCGCCGCATCCTCGCCACGCCAATATAATTGACTGGCCAGAGGATAAAACGAAACAGAGAATCATCGCTGTGGAGCTTGCTGATAAAGCTCTGCTTCATCTAATACCACACAACCTAAGCGGATCAAGCATTTAACATAATGTATAGCTTCGATATTTTTGTTAGGATCTCGACTCAGATACCATCCAAGATAACCTTCCAGTAATATCATCCAATAGCATCTTGGCTTCTACCACTGTCATAATCTATTCGTGATCCAATTTAAAAGCCATATAAGAGGGGGTTCTCGGACAATCTGCATAGGAGGATACTCTCTTGCCAGGGTGTTGGAAGATTACATCCGAAAACGTGCTGTATATGGGCTGTTCACGACACGCTCTCCAGCGGACGCACCACTCTCCAGCGGACGAAACCAATTGAATGGTCAGGACGTCCGTCTCCGAAGCCATAGGCACTATTACCGGGTTTCCCCCCGTCTGCGAGTTGCTCGTCTATGCTGCGGAAGATGCCTCGCTTGCGCCTCCTGACCTCCGCTATCAGATCAACAGGATCGTCAGGGCAGCCTGGGCTACCGCTGGCACTTGCCTCCGCATTCAAGGCACCGGAGGAGGACGTCGTAGACACAGTTTCGGCCCTGTGCAGCCGCCGCTCACCGAACTTGGTATTGATCACGGTCGATGGCTGCCGGTACTTGGACACCCTATGGTGTACCATCAAGGTTTGTTCACAAATATACGCTGATGGTTCTATCGGACTTGATTTTAGGGCGTTCTTGGTTCAATATAACGTATCGTTATGTTGCGAGAATAGTTATGTTGTGAGAATTTAATTCTTTCATTTTATTCACCGGGAAAGAATAGTCCTCCATATTATTTTTCTAATTCCTTCCTTCCAATATTTTATTCCTTA
>Ga0180009_10001980_pt1 | contig 24272 bp, 16 predicted proteins | sample OS_PC_MetaG_FD_123537 | JGI IMG/M metagenome (GOLD analysis project Ga0180009, IMG submission 123537) | Groundwater microbial communities from the Aspo Hard Rock Laboratory (HRL) deep subsurface site, Sweden - OS_PC_MetaG | ecosystem: Environmental > Aquatic > Deep subsurface > Groundwater...
GAAGCCATGCTTGGTCCGGATGAAACCAAGCTGGGGGAAACGGTTTACGACCTTCAGAGCAATGCCAGCATAAACAATCGTTTTTACATCCACGAAGACGGGACGATGGCTGCTGTATGGACCATGGGATTTGAGGCTACTGCTTTTCCCGACAGGGGAACGGGATACAACTATTTCGACGGATTCAACTGGGGAGCGATGCCCGTGGCAAGAGTGGAAACCAATCGTTGCGGATGGCCCAGTTATGCAGCCTGGGGGCCAACGGGTGAAGTGGTAGCCGTTCATAACGGTGTTTCCGGTATGGAGTTCCTGTGGAGGGAAACAAAGGGATCGGGAGACTGGACACAAGTGAATTTTCTGGGTCCGGCCGGTATAGAGGATGATATTACCTGGCCAAGGATCATCGCTTCAGGAGATAATCATGAATACACCCATCTTTTTGTAAACTCCTATGTGGAATACGAAGGACAAGCCCAGACACTTCTTTATTCCCGCACCAGCGACGGCGGCGCCACCTGGGATCCCCTTCATATAATTCTGGATGGTATGGGATCGGATTATTACACGGAGATCAGCGCCGATGATTATACGCTGGCAGCCAGGGGGAATACAGTGGTTCTGCTGGTTTCAAGCCAGTTTCACGACCTGTTTTACATGCGCAGCGATGATAACGGCGATTCCTGGGATAAATATATCGTTTGGGAGCACCCCTACCCTCTCTGGGACTGGAACACAACCATTGCCGACACCTTTTTCTGCGTTGACGGATCGGCCAATGTAGCCATAGATCCCGACGGCAAAGTGCATGTGGTCTTCGGCATCAACCGGGTTATGCATCCTGAGGTCGGAACGACATATAGCCTGTTCCCTTACGTTGACGGGGTAGGCTACTGGAATGAGGATATGGATCCCTTCTCCAACGACCTGGATGCCCTGGCACCGCCACAGTATGGCTATGCCAATTCGGAAATGATACAGGATGTCAACTATATCGGATGGATGCAGGATGTTAATGGCGACGGGGAGATCACGCTGAATACAGATATAATGTATTACCAGCAGCATGGCCCGTCAAACATGCCTTCTATCTTTGTGGATGAAGATGGTTATATCCATGTATTATTCGTTTCAACTACCGAAACTTACGAATATGATGTATACAATTACAAACATCTGTGGTACCGGACAACCCATCCGATTTATACCGGAAAGGACGGCTTTGGGGATTTCATCCACCTGACCGGCGATATCCTTCATATTTTTGATGAGAGCTATTATCCCATGATAGGTGGTTTCGACAACACCACACATACCCTTCATTACATTTTCAATACCGATGTCACGCCGGGACTTGCCTGGTCGGATGACCATGGCTGGCAGACCAATAACACCATTTACGGGGCATACCAATTGCCGGTAGGACAGCAAGAGCTGGTCTCCAAAGATGCGTTCCGTGTTAATATTTTTCCCAATCCCGCAACGGAAACTGTGCAATTCGTTTTCCCAAAAGATATGGAAGGCAATGCTTCCATTATCCTGAGCGATCCCACCGGGCATAAGGTAAAGGAGATCAGTAATATATCAACCTCCGCATCCTATAGCTTGGATGTAAATGACCTTAGCCAGGGGATTTATTTCTATACGGTTACTTCAGGAAACGGGAAGGTTTCGGGGAAGGTTGTGGTAAGGTAATAATCTGAAAAGCTTCTTCAGGGGATCATTTTCCGGTTCCCTGAAGTTTTCTCACATAAGAAACAACACTCCATCTTTCCGGTGGGGTAAGTAAAGATCCATGGGCTCCCATGAGGTTGTACCCGACAGTGATCACATGATAGATTTCCCCATCGGGAACCGTTTTCATTTTCTCAGATAAAAGTGAAGCCGGAGGGTATGAATACCAGCCGGAAGTAAAAAGTTTGCCTTTGCCGTCGCCAAACATACCGTGACACTGCATGCATATGAGTTCGAACATTGCTTTACCCGGTATAGTATCATTTTTCATCGGGGAATCCATCGTGAATATTGATCCGGCGCTGGTCCTGTCATTTTTATTCTTATCCAGGAAATAGGGGATCCTTTCCCTCGGAACGGTTCCTTTAACGGGGTTAAGCATGGCTCTTCCATCTTCTGAAAGCGGGTTTTCCGACCAGGATTCATAAGCACGGGAATAGGCCATATCAGGATAATAGGTATATCCCGGATGATTCCTGTCTTTGGCACAGGAAGCCAGTAAAACTGCTAATAACAAAATTGATCTGATAATTTTTTTCATAGTTTATTTTCAGGATATATCACCAGATCAACAGGAAGCGGTCTATCCATTGTCCCAGCAGGCACGAAAATGCCGATATCAGCAAAACCAACTCATTTTTTTTACCTTTTACAGATATCAGAAGAATAAAAGGTATCAGAAAACCCAGCACAGGGTTCAGGTAAAACAAAACCGGAAAATCCCTTATCTTTTCGATATAATAAATGGTTTCGCCGGGCAGGTTGGCGTACCAGACCAGGAAAAACTGAACATACCACAGGTACATCCAAACAATACTGAATGCGAAGAGGTACCTGGCGAGGTAGAGCCTCACCGGCTGAGGGTTCTTCCATACTTTATCCTTCTTCCTGCAAAACCAGAAAACCAGGATAAGGAATGCGGTTCCGCCGGAAAGTATCCCCGACAGTACATACCACCCGTAGAGGGTGCTATGCCAGTGAATATCAAGCGACATAAGCCAGTCCCAGGAAAACGGTGTGATCATTATTCCTGTAAAAACAAGAAAAACTGCAGAATACTTTCGAATTCCTTCATTATAACATGAAAAAGGATCGTATCGTCTAAAAACTCCCAGCAGGATCACCCACACCGTAAAGTACATAACATTCCTGAGTACAAAAGTCCAGGATTGGAAATAAGCCTTTTGAAAGACACTTAGCTCCGTATCATTGAACCATGGATACAGATCCGGCAGGAAGAAAAGGATAAATGCAAATGCCGGCAGCATTGCAATAAGCAATACCATCATTCCTTTCAGCTCAAAGCGGATTTCATTGATCCAGTGAGCATTGCCCAACGTATGCATACTGAAGAACAATCCTGCAAAAAGCCCCATCCCTGCAAAAAGGAATGCATCTAATAACAATATTGAAAGAATGTTATTCATCCGGCCAACCGTCAACCATACAGTTAGTAAAGCAAGCAATGTAAATGCCCAGGCTACGATGACCAGCATCCTTGAAATATTTCCGCTCATCCTGAAAATATTCATGATCAAACCTGGATTACAACATCTTTCACACTGGTTTCTTTTTTAAGCCTTTCCACAAAGTTTACGACCTCCCCTTCATTGCCTCTTGTCCATTCGATTTTCAGGACAAACCTGTCGACGGTGATTTGTTCGGCTTGTGCGCGGCTCAAGCGTTTCCTCTGCTTCAGTTTAACAAAGAAAAGGGTGGCCATGGCAATGGCGGAAAACAGTATGGCCAGTTCAAACATCACAGGGATATAGGATAAGATTGAGAGAAAGGGTTTACCGCCATATTGCATCGGATAGGCGAACACTGAAACCCAGATCTGGAAAAGCATACCTGTCACAATGCCAAGCAATCCGCTGATCAGTCCGACAGCAGGGATGGAATCGTAAAAACCGGTTTCCCGGGTTCTTTCGGAGGATATGGGAAAAGGTGTAAGCACATCCTTGACTTCCGCCTTGCTTTGACGGGTAAGTTCAATTCCCTTCATCAGGTAATGTTCGTTTTCATACACACCGGTTATGTTCATATTGCATGGTTTTTATTTTCGTGGATTAAATGTTTGACTTCATAGATTGAAATAATCGGAAATATCCTGACAAAAAGCAGGAAAACCGCAAAAAAGAACCCGAATGAGCCGACCAGCAGTCCGATATCTGTGAGTGTCGGATGAAACACCGACCAGGCAGACGGAAGGTGATCGCGGTGGAGAGAAGCAACAACGATAACATACCTTTCCAGCCACATTCCAACATTGATGAGGATGCTGGCAAAAAAGGCAAAAGTGAGGCTTCTCCTGAGTTTTTTGACCCAAAGCAATTGCGGGATCAATACATTACAGCACAACATTACCCAGAAGTAAGGGGCATAAGGGCCCGTCATCCGGTTCAGGATGGCATAGATCTCAAATTCATCACCACTGTAGAATGCCAGAATAATCTCCGAAAAGTACGCCGCAGCCACTATCAGTCCGGTAACCAGGATAATCTTGTTCATGTTCTCAAAATGCCTTCGGGTGATATAATCTTCAAGATGCAGCATTTTCCTGGTTATGATCAGTAGAGTCTGTACCATGGCAAATCCTGAAAAGATGGCTCCGGCAACAAAATAGGGTGGAAAAATGGTGGAATGCCATCCGGGTACGATGGAAGTCGCAAAGTCCATACTGACAATGGAATGCACAGAAATGACCAGTGGAGTGGCTATTCCCGCCATGATCCAGGTAAGAAGGCCATGGTTATACCAATTACGTGATGATCCGGTCCAGTTTATGCTGAGTTTCCGATAGATCAACCTGCTTGTCTTCCTTTTAACCTTTTCCGCCAATAGGGCCAGGTCGGGGATCAGTCCTGTGTACCAGAAAAGCAGGGAAACAATGAAATAGGTACTGATGGCGAACACGTCCCAAAGCAGGGGCGAATTAAAGTTGACCCAAAGGTTCCGGGTATTGAAATAGGGAAAGATAAAGAAGCCCAGAAAGACTCTTCCCATGTGGATCACCGGAAAAAACGCGGCACAGAGTATCGCGATGATGGTCATGGCTTCTGCCGCCCGGTTAATGCTGTTTCTCCAGCGTTGTTCGAACAGGAGCAGGATTGCAGAAATAAATGTCCCGGCATGCCCTATCCCTATCCACCAGACGAAATTGGTGATCGCCCATCCCCAGCCAATGGTGCGGTCGAGCCCCCAATCGCCAATGCCATAAAACAAAGTATTATAGGTTGCTATCAATCCGAAAGCGAGGCCCCCCAGAGACAGGATCATTCCCAGATACCAAAGCCTGCCGGGCTTATGCAGCAGCGGACGCAGGATGTCAGCAGTGACATCGGCATACGATTTATTGCCGGTGATCAGGGATTCGCTCATGAGTGATTCATTTGTTCATCCGGGTTTGGCTTGATGCGTGCGAGATAAGCAACAGAAGGCAGAGTCTGTAATTCCCCGAGCAGATGGTATTTCCTCTGATCTTTTAAAAGACGGCTAATTTCGCTTTGCTGATCATTCAGATCACCAAATACTATGGCGCGGGAAGGACAAGCCTGTACGCAGGCCGGCTGGATCTCCCCATCCATTAAAGGACGATTCTCTATACGTGCACGATGTTTACCTTCCTGGATACGTTGCACACAAAACGAGCATTTCTCAATAACCCCTTTTGCCCTTACGGTAACATCAGGATTAATCACCATCCTGGGAAGGTCACCGGTCATCCCATGCGGATCATAAAGGTTCCCTCCTATCGCATCGGCACCAGTGTAATCGTACCAATTGAAGCGCCGTACCTTATAAGGGCAATTATTACTGCAGTACCTTGTTCCGATGCAGCGGTTATAGATCATCTGGTTAAGTCCTTCCTGGCTATGGCTGGTTGCAGCCACAGGGCAAACATTTTCGCAGGGGGCGTTATCGCAGTGCTGGCACATGACAGGCTGAAAAAGCATCGCAGGGTTTTCATCATGCCCCCTGTAATAACGGTCTATCCGCAGCCAACTCATCTCATGGCCACGCAGCACTTCCTCCCTTCCTACAATGGGAATATTGTTCTCCGCCTGACAGGCTACCGCACAGGCATTGCATCCCGTGCAGCGGTTGAGGTCTATCACCATGCCCCAGTGATGACCGGGATGTTCGTACGGAGCGTAAAGTGAAACCGGCTGCTCCGGTTCATATTCTTCTGAAAATGGATATTCCAGGATGATCCGGCGTCCTTCCATGGAATGATGAGCCTGGGTGCAGGCAAGTTCATATTGTTTTCCTGTTTTTTCCAGCTTATCAAAGTATCCGGAAAGAATGCGATAAGAATTGGAAAACGACATAAGACCGGAAACATCAAAACCCGCTAAGGAGGCAATTCTTCCGGCTTTCGGCCTTGCAAAACCCAGCGCAACGGAAATGGTACGGGAAGCCTGGCCGGGTTGAACCCATACCGGTATTTCGAGGTCGTTATTTATCCTGATCATATCCCCGTTTTTCCAACCCATTTCTTCGGCAAGGACAGGGGAAACCGCAGCATAATTATCCCAGGATATTTTGGAGACAGGATCAGGCAATTCCCTGAGCCATACATTGTTAAGTAAAGTGCCATCCCCCAGGTTCACAGACTCATACAACTGGTACTCAATCCCTTCTTTTAGTATAGGAGAAACATCCTGATAAAGAGATTGAATAGTACCGGGATTAAAAGGCTTGGAGACAACTTCTGTTTCACCGGTTTCCAGGAAACCGGTTTGCAGGATTTTATACCATGATTCTTCATCTGCTCCTGTGGAGAAGGCAGAAGGAAGTATAACTGTTTCCCAGTTATCTTTTAATATTTCATGGAAGGATTGTTTACCGCCCATCCAGGAAATGAGGATATCTTCAGGCTGCCGGGTGTCCAACAGTGGTTGTATAAGAGGTTGTGAAAGAGCATACAATCCTTTTACCGGCATGGCGTCACCCCAGGATTCCAGGTAATGATGCGCGGGACAGACAAAATTTGCGAACCCGGTGCATTCATCGGGAAAAGTTGCAATCTGTAATATAAGTCCGGTTTTTTTAAATCCATTCTTCCACTTATCCCGGAGAGGATTGTTCAATAAGGGATTGACCCCGAAAAGAATGAGAGCCCCCACCTCCCCTTCTTGCATGAGGTCTGAAAAAGAAGCGATGGCATTATCATCTCCTTGTTTAATAAGAATGGGCCGCTCAAGGTCAAGCACGGTCCCGTAGTTGCCGAGCATGGCATTGATACCGCAAACCAGCAACTGGTGATTAATGTCATTCGTGGAGCAGACTATCAATGATTTGCCTTTCCTGAGGCATAATTCAGCGGCAGTTTCAGCGGCAGCAGTATTATTTCCAGGATTTTGATTCAGGGGTGTATTACCGGTTTCCCTGGCCACAAAATTGTATATTTCCGTAAGGATTTCGATTTCTTCTGAAGGATTAACCGGAATACGACAGCTTGCCTGTGCACCGGTAAGCGTGAAGTTAGATTCAAACTGATGGTGCAGCAATGGATCACCGGAGTTTTTCCTGTCCATATATTCACGGGCAAAACCGGCCGGATTTAACCAGCTTCCCAGGAAGTCGCAGTTCACGCCCACGACCATATCTGCTTCATGGAAACGCAGAGAGGGAATGATCCTGTTACCAAACAGCCGGTCGTGAGCATCCAGTATGGCTGAATAGGAAACGGTATCATATGGAATTACCTGGACATTATTATAAATACCGGCGAACTCCTTCATCAACCGCGTTCGTGAAGGGCTGATCAGGGAAGGGGTGAGTATCACAATTGTTTTTCCGGAAGCGCTGATTTCAGCTAGTTTATCTCTTACCTGATTGTCGAGGGGTTCCCAGTCGCATACCAAACCGTTAATCAATGGTTTAGCGAGGCGGTCGGGATCGTACAATCCCAGTATGGAGGCCTGGGTTCTGGCGGAAGTGCTTCCCCATAGCCCGCTCATTTCAGGATTAGCCTCAATTTTAATGGGACGGCCATCGCGGACTTTAACCAGTATCGCTGAAAACTCCCCTCCTTCATAACGAAATGTTGCATAGTAATTGGATACACCCGGCGTTATCTCTTCCGGTTGCACAAGGTAGGGAATGGCTTTACGCACAGGCTGTTCGCAGGAGGCAACCAGGGTCATGGTTCCTATGCAATAGCCCAGCATTTTCATGAAGTCACGCCTTCCCATGGATAAAATCTCCCCGGAAGCTGAAGGGCTTTCGTGTCCTGTCTCTAAGCGGTATTCCTTGTTATAATCTTCGTTTACCATCTTGCTTCCCCATATCTTAAAAGTGACACTGCACGCAATCCCATCCACCGAGGTCTTTTACCAGCGCAGAATCTCCGGTGGATTGCAAGTTCTTTCTCAGTTCCATGTATTGGTCGCGGTAATATTCACCTTCGAAAGAACCGGATTTCCTTGTCGCATGGCAATCGAGGCACCACCCCATCGACAATTCCGTTTCCTGTCTGGCCCTGTGAGATTCCTGAAGAGAACCATGGCACTCCCTGCATTCTATTCCTCCGCTCACATAATGCAGGGCATGATGAAAATATACATGATCGGGGAGGTTTGACACCCGGATCCATGGAATTGGGACCCGGTTGGTATGATAACCCGATAATTGTGATATTTCAAAGGAGCCGGAACGGGAGCCTTCCAGGATAACTGCGTGACAATTCATGCATATTCCCGTAGCCGGGAACCCCGCTGACTTTCCTGCCCTGGCCGGCATATGGCAATACAGGCAATCGATACCATTCTGTTCGTAATGCACTTCATGGGAAAATTTCAGGGGTTGATCGGGTTCGTAACCTCTTTGCAGGCCCAGAGCAATAGCTTCCTCATAAAGCATAGCCAGCATAATTATGCTAAAAATCAGCATTAACGAGCGTTTTAATATTTTTTTCCGGAAAATATTGAACACATAAGAATCGGTTGCCAGAAAAAGAAATACAGCCAGGATGGCATAAAGAATTATCATCTTTATAAAGTTGACCGGATAATCAGGATGTTTTTTTTCTGCGAGATCATCCATGTATACCTTGAGCATAACAAGTTGGGCCGGTTCCAGTCCGGGATCCGAATGCGCTTCAAAAGCTTTATCCGACAACGGAAAAAACAGGGCTTCCTCCAGGTCGGCAACAGATTTATCACGAAATTTCATAGAGATGTCATAAGCTGATGGATTCCAGTGAAATGTATCCTGGGGTTCTGAATAGTGGCAGGAAGCACAGGAACGCAGTGTATCGCCGATATTGATGTTCATAAAGAAAAGGCGTTTCCCTTCCTGAATGCTGTCGGATGAGGTTAAAACAAATCCTAAGGAATCCGATGTCATAAATGAGGCCATGGCCGTTTCTCCGGTGCTAAACTCCAGGAATACGGCCATGGACAAGATGCGTAACAGTATCTGAACTTTTCCTTGAAGGAATATCATAGAAGATTATTTATTGTCAATTATTTAATGCACCTTGTTTGATCCACCAGAACACCAGAGCGGATTCTTCTTCTGTAAGGCTGATCAGACCGGGGGGCATATCGCTTTCCGGACCAAGCGTAATAGTGTATATTGTGCTGGAATAAGGAAATCCAGGGTAAATGGCCCCGATGGCCTTTAGGTCAGTATACGAGTTTGCAGCATCCAGGTAAATAACATCCGCGCCTTCATAATGGCAATCGAGACAATAGTGGTCCCATAATGGCTGAATATCATTACTATAGCTGACCAGCGGTATGGTATCGGGATCGCATGGGCAGTTTGGATCCATCCATTCGCTTATATCGCATGGACAAGAGCTTGGATGCGGAATAGTATCGGTATCGCAGCTGCAATTGGGATCGAGGTAATCAGAAGTATCACAGGGGCACAAGGGATGAGGTTCTGTATCGTGATCACAGGGGCAGTTGGGGTCGAGGTAGGTGGAAGTATCACAGCAGCAAAGAGTATCGCGGTCGCAATAGCAATCAAATTCAATACAATCGGAAGTGTCGCAGGTACAGAGATGTGATGGCAGAGTGTCGGTATCTTTATCGCAGGGACAATTCAGGTCAAGGTATGGAGTAGTATCGCAGAAGCAAGGTGGAGGTGCGGGAGGTGGTGTTACGATCAGCGGGCCTTTATCATCAGAACAGCGAGAAAGGGCCCATCCTGCAATTATCAGAATCATGGCATAATAAAACCGGGAAGATATTGGTTTCATCACTATTTCCGTTTTTTATAATATAAATTCCTGTGTAAGTTAAATCCGAGAAAGAAGTATCCGTCCCAGGGACTGACAGGTTCCATGGTGTATAGGTTTTGTCCCAGGATGCGGTCGGAGTTGGAGAGAATGATCTGGAAGACATGTCCTACCGGCCGGACTTCGAAACCAAGGGCAAAGGGGCATATAGCAGGTCCTGCCAGCGGGTTGACTTTGATTTCACCGGGTTCCTGCATAACAGGCGAATACTCTACTATAATGGAACTCATGAAGCTGATCTTGAACCGGGCACCCAGCGGCAGCGCGTAGGTTTCATTCTCTTCTTCCGGTTCCACCAGATTACGGTGTACAAAAGTCGGAGAAAGCTGGACGGAGAACCAACGACTGACCTTTGAAGCCACGATGACCTGGGCATTATAGCTGACCCTGTGACGGAACTTGTATTCAAAAGGAGTTGTTCCGTCGTCAAAATAACTGTTATCCTGGATAATGGGAAAATCGTCGGTCATAATGGCCGTGTTAAGGTAAAGGGATAATGAAACCGGGGTTTTCCAGTCTTTGGTTTGCCTGAAAACAGTGAACTTAGTATCGATATCGTAGTTTTTTCCGTATTTGGTGCGTCCTGCGCCAAGGCTCCACCACTCAAATACCGGGAAAATGAATCCAAAACGGATATTACTAACCAGGTCGAGACCGAAAAACTTATGGAGAGGTTCATCGTTAAGGTCAACCCTGCCAAAACGGTGCTGAAGGTTAAATTCAAAACCATTGGAAGGAGGCTGTTCAACAGTTTGTGAAGTGATAAGGGAAGTACCCTCGAAGGTTTTCTGGACGAAAGGAGTCGTTTGCCCATATAAAATACTGCCTGCGCCAAGCATCAGTATCCAGGATACAAGCAGGGGAAATACTTTCATAATATTTGGTATTAATCGTTCTGAACTTTCCGGATATACATCACAAGGTCCCAAATCTCGTCTTCGGTAAGAGCATCCTTGAAAGCCTGCATATCGCTGCCGCCGTTGGATATCCACCAGAACAATGCACCATCGGACCGGCCGGCCACCAAAGGATCTTTGAAGTTGGCGGGTTTGGTTTCTATTTCAGCGGCCTGAGGCCCTGTACCTGATCCGTTGTCGCCATGGCAGGTCCAGCATACTTTTTTATAAACCCTGGCTCCACGTAAGGGGGCTTTTGTGTCGTTTGTATAAGGATTGACCAATTGGTCTGCTTCATCGGGGATTAATAGGTTATTTACGTTCTGTGACCTAAGATAAAGAACGGTTATCATTAAGATCAGGGTCAAGAAAATCTTCTTCATGATTATTGCAGTTTGTAATTTTACTGATAAACCACATGTTTCATATGTAAATAAATCGGTAAACCGATAACTTATAAAAAGGGAAAAAACCGGAGTATTCCGGTTTTTTCCACTAAAGCGTTAGTTATGGCTTATTCGATGATGAGTTTCTGCGTTTCGCCGTGCTGGTTGCGAATGAAATAGATCCCTGAATTCAGGTTAGAGATATTAACAACGTTAGTGTTTTCACGGATAAACACCAGGTTACCGGCAGCGTCATAGATAGCAACATCGTAGGTACCGTTAAGGTGTAGCTGGCGGAAAGCGGGGTTCGGGTATACGCTGAAGCCCATTTCCTGGTTATTGTTATCGATAATGCCTTCGTTACCTTTATCCCATCCGGTAAGAGCAACGGTTACGCCATGATCACCGGAGTATGGGAACACACCACCCTGCGGATTATTTCCCGGATGCTGCAGGTTAACGAGGATGGTTTTGCCATCGGGAGTACCAACAGCGCCGGTGATCTCAGCTCCGAACGGACCAACCATGATACGGACCAGGTCATCAATAACCGGAGTTGTAATAGACATATCGAGCATGTACATTTCGCACTGTCTGCTGGGAACACCGTTGGGAACACGGTTATAGGTATTTCCGTTAAGGTCTTCACAAAGCAGCATATAATCGCGATTGTTAACGCTGATCTTGCCCATGCCGTCCATATTGGAGAGGTGTTTTGCGGGATAATCGGCAATATCCTGGGATGTTTCATTGGCGTATTCCGGTCCGCCTTCGAGGAAAACACTTACCTGGTCGGTTGCCGGATCATAAACGATTACGCGACCATAATAATCAGAATAACCACTTACATAAGGTTGTGTTCCCTGTGCGGCAGCGCGGTCATAATGATATTGGGGAATAATGCCACCCAAAGCATATTCATCCGACCACTTGGAGCCCAGATTGTCAAGGCCTGTTTCTGCGATGTAAACTTTTCCACCAATCTCAACACCCCACTCAAGCCTGTTGAACATGGTAACTCCCATAGGAATGGTGTAGTTTGCGAAGTTGAGCATCTTGTCCATATCGGTATTGTCCACTTCTATCCAGTTTCCGTTTACCGGGTCATTCAGATCATGTTTGTAAACGAAGAGTTTACCGTTAATGAAATCACCGGGAGCATTTCCTACGAATTTTGTTAACAAACCGGGGGTTCCATCTTCAAAATTGAAAACAGTTTTATTATCGGGCATAAGAACACCGCCTTCGAAGGACATGCGGCCCCAGTTATACTGTTTGTAAAGAGCAACCGCATTTTCAGGATCTATTTTCACCATCCACCCCATGTTCTGGTAACGGGCAAGAGTGGTTCCGTTAAACATAGGAGCATCAGGAAGATCCATATAGGCTCCTACTCCCTGGCCAATAATCCAATCCGTAGTATCGGGAATGTAACCAACGATCTCATTGTTACCGGCGGGAGGATACTCTTCCGCTGTCCAGATATCCCCATTGGGTCCTATAATACCACCGCAGTTATTACGGGTTTCACCAACAGTATTGATGAAATCAACACAGAAGAATTTGCCGCTGCGGCCGTCTGCAAGGGTAGTTTCAACCACCACAATAGAGTCGGTAACCGGTTCGCGGTCGATCATGAAGGAAGTCATACCACCGCCGTTTCCGCCGAAGGGATCATAGGCATTGGATTCGTGATTGATAGAGATCCAGCCGTAACCTTCATCGCTGGTTGCAGCCGTGAATCCGATGAAGTCATTGTCTTCCTTGGAAACAATGCTTCCACCTGGCTGTCCTGTCCTGTCAAGTATCTGAACCTTGTGATGTCCTCCGACAAAAACAACCTGATACTGAATATCAGGATGGGTAGGAGCCTGGAAGTCCTGATCTGCAACCCAGTCGATGGGAAACTCAGCATCACGGATATTGGTTAGTTTGTCAAAACCTGTAAGGGCAACAGTTACAGCTTTATCGCTTTCATATGGGAAGATATTGCCATTAGGATTGGTTTTGGGATGCTGTACATTGACGAAAATGGTTTTGCTGTCAGGCGTTCCTGTTCCTCCGGTCAGCTCAGCTCCAAAAGGACCAACGCCAATCCTGATCAGATCTGAATATACAGGTGCTGGATTTGAAACGTCAACCAGAAACATTTCGCAAAGATTACTAACGACACCATCCGGTTGACGGTTATAGGTTTTGCCATTAAGGTCTTCGTTCATAATAAGGTAATCAACACCATTGATGTTAATTTTTCCCAAGCCATCCACATTTGACATATGAACTGCAGGGTAATCGGCAACCGGTTGGGAAACTTCATTTGGCCATTCAGGACCACCTTCGAGGTAAACCCAAACACTGTCGGTTACGGGGTCATAAACCAAAACACGGCCATAGAGGTCGGTATAGTCGGTAGCATGGGCAACGGTTCCCTGGGCTGTTGCACGATCGTAGTGATAAGGAGCAATTACACCACCATCAGCGTATTCATCTGCCCATTTATTACCAACATCATCACGTCCGGTCTCAGCAATATATACTAATCCGTTGATCTCAATACCCCACTCAAGCCTGTTGAACATGGTTGCATGATTGGTCCATGCCCAATCAGCCATATTAAGCATCAGATCCAGATTGGTATTGTCGATTTCAAGCCAGTTTCCGTTAACCGGATCATTAAGGTCATGTTTATATATATACAGTTTTCCATTGATGTAATCACCAGGAGTATTACCTACATATTTGGTAAGCATACCGGGAGTCCCATCCTCAAAAAAGTAGAAGGTTTGCTCATCAGGCATCATCACACCGCCTTCAAACGACATACGGCCCCAGTTGTATTGTTTCATCTCTGCCTTAGCGTTTACAGGGTCAATCTTTACCATGTAGCCCATGTTCTGGTAACGTTTGATCACTTCGCCTTCAAAAGCAGGAACCATACCGTTAACTTCATAAACAGAACCGGTTCCGATTTTAAAGTTGTTCAGGTCTGAAATGTATCCTGCAATCTCCTGATTGGAGAATGGAGGATATTCCTCTGCTGTCCAGATATCACCGTTAGGTCCGATAATACCACCGCAGTTATTCCTGGTTTCTCCAACAGTATGTTTAAAATCTACCAGGAAAAACTTACCGTTTCTGCCATCGTTCAGAGTCTGCTCGGTAACGATCAGCGTATCGGTGTTCGGATCACGGGTAACCTTGAAGGCTGTCATACCACCGCCGTCACCACCGATTTCATCTAGTACCTGTGACTCATGGTTTACTGAAATAAAATAATCACCGTTTCCGGCAGGGGTAACTCCGATAAAGTCGTTGTCCTCTTTTGACATAATTGTAACAGGATTGCCGTTATCATCCAGGGCAACCACTTCATGGTAACCTCCGACAAAAAGGACCTGCGATATAATCGGAGAAGCAGGAACCTGTATGGATTTGTCATAGTTCCAGTCCACATCAATATGCGGATTGAAAAGAAGCCCGTTCTGAGCCGTCATTGCTAAAGCCCAGAAAAGCATAAGAAAAGAAATGTAGATTTTCTTCATGATAAATGGATTTAAGTTGAAATTTTGGGTAAAATTAGACCTGATGAATAAGAAGTGAATTATCTGATTGTTATGCTTCTGTTACGATAACATTATTAACTGAACTGATTCCATCCGCTAATGGATATAGCCATAATTATGAACCCATTAATACCGTAATACAATAAACGTAAAAGTGACGATTGCTGGCTTTAACAAATTATTAATATTACTAATTTGTTAAGTTAGCTACCAAAGTCCTTGAAAAACAGCGACTAATAATTATAGGCACGATACGGGAAGCCTGGGTCGCATCATTCCGGTAAGACTTAACATAATAATCACATCGGATGCACGGGAAACCCATATAAATTTTTGTATATTTGGAAAGATTAATAAATATCTGAATGCAAATTCACCTTTATGTATTTTACTATTTAACAGTATGTCAATTGCTTGACCATTTAATCCATCTTTGTATAATCCCTGAGATCTTTACAATCGAGTACTAAATAATTTATTCATTAATAAACCTCAATCATGAAAAAAACAATTACCCATCTCTCTATGTTGTTGCCTGTTGTATGTTTGGTTTTAACTTCCGGTGCGCAGGATAACAGTTTGTATTATCAGGGAGGTGAGCTTGTCAGGGAGTTGTCACAAGGAGTCAATCCCGGAGATAATCATACTGCTGTGTATGGGACCCCTTCGCTTAATCGTCACAGTTCCAGCAGAGTTTTGACGGAGATCAATTTTGACGATAAATTTTATCTTCCGTGTGCATTTGCATCTGTTGATCCCTTACAGGGTGAGTATGAAGGATATGGTGTAATATTTGGCGGGCCGACGGACTATGATGGCGGAGCGTTACTTGATGAATGTTCCGGTTTTGCGGTTACAGGGTATTCTCCACCCAATTATCTTGCTTTCAATACATTAGCTGTATTATCAGGAGGAGGCATTCCAAAAGGGCCGGAAGACATATATTTTGACCCTCCGGTTGCTTATGTGGAAATTCTGGCCGGATCATCATGGGCAGGTATTATTGACATGTTTGCCTACGACGAAATGGATAACCTCCTGGATTCCGATCAATTAACAGGAACAGATAATTTGCAGCTTATGTCCGTTACCGGTGAAAGGATTGCTAAAGTTACCATCCAGTTCAGCGGAAACGGACTGGTTCTCGACAACCTTGTCTTCGACACCTACCTGGCGCCAGACGACCTGGATATGGTTTATTTACCAGGTACACAAACGGCAAACTTTGAATGGAAATACGCAACCATGAACGGCATTGATGAAGAGTTTCTTTACGATGCCAACAACTGGATACCGGTTACCGGGGAATGGACCATTGACCCTGGAGCATATGTTGCTGAAAACCAGGGTTTAAAATCAGCAACCACGTTCTATAATTATAACTTCTCCGGTTTTGACCTGGAAGTCAAAATGAAAAAAAGCCAGGGTAGTGATTGCAATGCAGGAATATATTTCCATGGAGACCCTTCCGAAATTAATAATAATGGTAATTGGATGAATGGTTACCATTTAATTGTTTGCAATAATGGCAATTATAATATTGTCCTTTATGAGAATGGAAGTTATTATTTCATTCAGGCAATAACTTTCAGTGCAAACCTGAATACAGGAGCCGGCTCATATAACACCGTCAGAATCATCCGTGACAATGGATATATTGAAGTGTTCTTCAATGGTTTCCTTGAGGGCACCTGGTATGATGACACCTATAATTCAGGAAAAATCGGATTGAAGCTTTATGATGATAGTCCGGGAGCCGGAAAAGGATACTTCGATTATGTTAAGATCAATCCTGTTAGTGACGGATATACATTCCAGCCGGTGAACCCGTCAAAATACAGAAAGGCTTTTTCGGAAAACAATGATTGCGCCGATTGCAGCTCGTGTACTTCGGAAGATTACACGCTTGAGCTGGCTCCATATCCTCCTGAAAGCCAATTTACATTTACCGGAAACAGAGCTTTCCAGAATTTTAATTTTTATATGAATGGTAGCATAGTTGACCAAACCAGTGTTCCCAGCCATTCGTTGAGTCTGACAGATTTCATGTTATATAGTTTTTACGTAACAGCCCGGTATGATGAGGGTGAATCAAATCAAACGAACTATGAACTACTTTGGATTATCGAAAATCCATTGTACACCCAGACCCCATACAATCCGGCTAATTCATGGGCGGCATTCTCAAGCGATGCTAATAAACTGGTGCCTATGACTGTATATGACAACTTCACATCGACTGAAAACATCTATGGAATTGAATTTTTTGGAATAAATCTTAAACTCGATGGGTCATCGTATCAACCATGCAACAACGAAGATCCAATGGATTTTCTCATTAAGTTCTACGAAGATGATGCCGGAACACCGGGAGCTGAGATTGCTTCCTTTTCACCCACGATTGAAAGAATTGAAACCAATGTATTGTATACCTATAATGCAGGCATTGCCCCGCTCTTCCACTACAGGTATTATTTAACGGATCCGGTAGTACTGAATGAAGGATGGGTATCGGTACAGGCTACTTCCATTTCCTCACCTGATTGTATTTTCTTTTGGATGAGTTCACCCGAAGGTGATGGTATAGCTTACCAGTCGGACGGGATTGCGATGATTCTTATTGAGGACGTATCATTTGCGATATTAGGAGAATCTTCCGTTGGAATCATTGAAGTTCCTGAAGATGATATCCGCCTCTATCCAAATCCTGTCTCCAACCGTCTCTATATCGAATCCAACGAAGAGATATTGGAGATTACCATTTATAACCATCTCGGTCAGGAAATCTACCATGAAAAATACCGCGGAAACAATGTAGAAATAAACACATCTGACTTTTCTGCCGGGTTACACATGGTAAGTCTTTCCACCGGCGAGGGCATTACTGTAAGAAAGGTCATAGTTCAATAAAAGCAGGAAACAAAATCTTTTTTTATTTTTACCCCAGACTGGTCCAACAATGCCGTAAACTGATAGGGTATTGCAAACGGGTTAATTCAATTGTAACTTAATCCAGGAAATTGTTAAGTTATGGGTCGTGGATTGAAAGTCATATCATTACTGATCTGTCTGTTACTAAGTAACGGAATCAACGCAAATCCCGTTGAACGGGATAAAGCGGCCATCGTTGCAGAGAACTTTTATTGTCATATCCTCACTGTCGGGGATATGACTTCAAACGCATCCCTGCAGCCCGAACTTTCAACATATTATTTTCAGGATCTCCCCGTATTTTTTATTGCCGGATTCCAGGAAGGGTTTGTGCTTCTATCCACCGATAGCGACCTCCCTCCCATCCTGGGGTATTCAGCGGAGGGATTTTTCGATATTGCAAATCTTCCACCCGCGTTGGATTATTTCCTGAAAAAGTATGCAGAAGAATTAATTTCAGGATTGTTGCCTGACAAGGAAGCCAGCAAAACGAACGATAAAAATTGGGACCTATTATATAATGGTATGATTCCGGCAGACAGGGAAGCATTGTTCAGGAGCGAAGGGGTACCTCTTCTTACCTCATCCTGGAACCAGAACTACCCATACAACAAATACTGTCCGGCCGATCCCGATGGACCCGGAGGCCACGCCTATGCAGGATGTGTGGCAACGGCCATGGCCCAGGTGATGTATTATTACCGCTGGCCGGCTCAGGGAAGCGGCAGTCATGCTTACTTCAGCACGCACTACGATACCATAAAGGCAGATTTCGGTAATACTATCTACCGCTGGGAAGAGATGTGCGACGCTATCCACTATTATTCCAATGATGCCATCGCGGAGCTGATGTTCCATTGTGGAGTGAGCATCAACACGTCTTACTCTTCCAATGGTTCCGGAGCCTATTCCATTGATTGCATGCCGGCTCTGCAGGATTATTTCGGGTATTCGGATGGCATGCGTTACATCCTGCGTGCAGATGTGGGTGATGCCTATTCCGACAGCCTAAAGTTGAATATTGATGCAGGAATGCCGGTCATATACCGGGGAGGCAGTTTCTGGGAAAGCCATTCCTTCGTTTGTGACGGTTACCAGGGTGATTACTTTCACTTCAACTTTGGCTGGAGCGGCAGCGGTGATGGGTACTATCTTCTCGACGGACTGACTCCCTTTGGGTATAACCTTGTCCCGCAGCAGGCTGCTCTGACGAATATCCATCCCGGGCAGGGTTTTCCATGCCATTGCAATGGATGTGATACCCTGAGCGATATCAAAGGCTCCTTCACCGATGGCAGTGGACCATACTCATATCTGCCAAATAAGAGTTGCTCCTGGCTGATCAGCCCGGACAACCTTGATGTCAGCCAGATTATTATTACCATGAAAACCCTGGATACTGAGGAAAACATTGATGTGATCAGAATTTACGAAGGTCCGGACACTTCCTTTCCGTTGCTATATGAACTCAGTGGCCAGAGCGATGAGATCAATATCATAGCCCATTCCGGCGAGGTGTTGGTTACGTTTACAACAAACGGGGAGGATAACCGCCAGGGATTTATGGCAGAATATATATGCCTTGAGTATACTTTCTGTCAGCCGGTCAATTCCCATACATGGCTCAGCCAGTGGTTGTTTGATAACAGCGGGCCCTACCCTTATGCCGATAATACTTACTGCTCCTGGATGATACAACCCTATAACCCTTCGGTTGACAGCATATCCGGTATTAATATCGTTTTCAGTGCATTCGGTACCGAGGAAAACCACGATTATCTCAGGATATTTTCAGGTACGGATACAACGCAGGAAGCAGCAGCGATACTTTCAGGAAGCACTCTTCCTTCGGATATCCTTCTTCCTGCGGAGACCGCTTCCATGGTTTTTACAAGCGATGGTTCCGGAACAGGCGATGGATGGTCATTACGGTATGAGATTATTTATCCTGAATATTGTTCTGATACGGTAATCCTCACTGAACCTGCAGGAACGGTCAGCGACGGTAGCGGCAGCAAAAAATATGTCAACGGCAGCGATTGTTACTGGCTCATTGAACCGGCAGAAGCCACTGATCTGACTCTCACTTTCACTGCTTTTGACCTTGAGAACGGTTACGATCGTCTCAAAATCTATGATCCTTCTCAAAATCCGCCTGTCCTCCTTGCCGACCTCACAGGAAGGAAAATCCCTGCCCCTGTGAACTCCCCTTCCGGGGCTATGCTCCTTTATTTCTCAACCGATGCCAATATCAATGCAGATGGGTGGGAAGCGGAATATCAAACCGGAAATTTCGGGATAGCAAAAAATGGACAGGAAGAAGGCATATGCATTTACCCTTTGCCGGCCCATGAGGAAGTCTTTATTGAATTTTCTTTTCCAACCCGGCAAAATATGCAGATAACCTTTTACGGTTGCAACGGTACTCAAATATGTTCACCTATACAAATCTCACCCGGAAATAAAAAGATAAGGCTGGACATCAGCCCAATACCACCCGGCTTATATTTCCTGGAAATCCTTGGCGGAAATGAACGGAGCATCCATAAGCTCCTCAAAACGCCATAAGATGAAAACTCAAATATCAACATTATGCTTCATAGCTTGTCTATGCAGCCATGGTTTTACCCAGGAAAAACCTCCGGTAGCGGTTGATGATTATGCAGCAACAGCGACCGGACAAACCATTGCCGTGAACGTACTGGCCAATGATTATGGCATGGAAGGCCATTATCTTAAAATCTTTAATGCCATTGATATGCAGGTTAATTTTAACGACAGTCTGATCATTTTTACGCCCGATCCTGAATTCTCAGGGGTTAAAAAGCTAAAATACCTGATAAAGGATACTGTTAACGGTCTTTATTCAGGAGTGGCCTGTTTGTATATCAGTGTAGGCAATCCATTAAATGAAAAAGAGATCCCACCTGAAAATCATATCATTACGATCTATCCCAATCCGGCCGGTGATTATCTCAGTATTTCAGGCATACCGTCCGGTTATAATGGCAATTACCAGATCCTGGATATATCCGGAAGAAAAGTTATGGAAGGTAAAACCAGCGAAACCCTGAATGTTTCAGGATTAGCACCGGGATTGTATGTATTCAGGATTATCTTCCCTTTACCCATTTTAAGCCACTCCGGGCAGTCAAAACAGGAACATAAAAATTCGTTTTGGACTTATAATCAGATAGTAAAGTTATAATAAGATAATAAAAACCCCTCTGTGTAACTCTGTGAAACCTCTGTGGTACTCTGTGAAATAATTACACGGAGTTACACAGAGGTTTCACAGAGAACCACAGAGGGGTTTTGGCATTTCTAATAAACCGTGATTTAAGAAAGCATCCTTAAAAAAAACACTCAGGGATAAGCCATAAAGGTTTATTTTTGGACTTACAAAACTACACGATGAACTATTCCTGCTTACTAACACGACAAAGCCACTTTCTGTCCATTATTCTCATACTTTTATCTACTGGCATGCTTTCTCACGCTGCCAGCAGCGATAGTCTGCTTCAGCTGTTACCAGGGACAAGCGGAAGGGAAAGAGTAGAATTGCTTAACCTCATTGCCCAGGAAATTGCTGAGGACAATCCGTCGGAAGCTCTTCAGTACGCTGGAGAGGCGCTGGCCCTTTCTCAAAAGGCCGGTTACCGCAAACAGGAAGCCCTGGCATTGAAAATCCTCGCGGATGCTACGTATTACCTGGAAAATTTTACCGGCGCTATTGATTACTATGCCGCATCGGCAGAGGTAGTTCTTGATATGAACGGAGAGGAAGATCCTGACTATATCCGGCGAATTGGGGATATCGGCTATTGTTATAATATAATGGATCAAAGCGGGAAAGCCTATTATTATTTCATGAAGGAGCTGGATCTGGCTATAAAAATAAATTTTCAGGATGAAATAGCCACAGCTCATAACAACCTTGGATATATTTACACTGAATGGGGCGATTACGGAGAGGCAGCAGATCATTTTAAAAGCGCGTTGGAGATTGACAGGGCCGCCGGAGTCACTACCTATCTTTCCACAGCCTACAATAACCTCGGGAAAGTATATGAGTTATGGGGCAAATACGATGAGGCCATTTCCTGGTATACCGAAGCACTGCGCATTGACGAAACAAGGGGTAACAAGGCCGGTATAGCCGTCAGGATGAGCAATATAGGCACGACATACCTGACATGGAAAAAATATCACGAAGCCCTGGATTATTTTGAAAAAGCACTGGAGCTTGAACGACAAGTGGGTGATGGAGCCAAAATTGGCCGCCGGCTGGCTTATATTGGCGAGACCTGGTTAGCACTTGATAATCATAACCTTGCCCTATCCTATTTTAAGCAGGCTCTCCCCTTCTTTCAGGCAAGGGCACTTGATCATGACCTCGCACGCTTGTACAGGAGCATGGGGAAATATTATCTGTCAATTGGCAATTACCGGGAAGCCTTGAATTACTTTGAGACAAGTCAGGAACTGGCCAAATCAGGCAAGCTTAAGCCATTGCTAATGAGCAACCTGAGAGACCTTTCGGAAGTTTATGAAAAAACCGGACAAGCTACCCAGGCTTTATCGGCATATAAGAGTTTTTCGGAAATGAAAGACTCTGTTTTTACTACCGAAAGCAGCAAGAAACTGGCCGAATACAGGGCACGTTATGAAAATGAGCAGATACAACATGAAAACGATATCCTGAAAAAAGATGCCGATCTCCGCAGAAAAAACCATGCATTCCTTTGGGTGCTGTTCAGCCTGGTTGCCACAGCGCTGGCTTCGACACTGATCATCTTCCGCTTTCGGGCGGCCAACCTCAGGCAGCAAAAGGTTATTGCCGAACAACACGCTGAAAACCTGCATAAGGACCTGGAACTGAAGAACAACGAGCTGGCTTATCATGCCATGTGCATCGTTCAGAACAATGAAACTGTCAGCCGCATGACGGAATCTGTAAAAGAGATGCTGCAAGCCGATCAGCCACCGGAAAAGCTGGGAGATATCCTGGATCACCTGAAAACCATGAAAAATGATAAAGCCTGGAAAGAATTCGAAATCCGGTTCACCCAGGTACATAGTGAGTTTTACGACCGTTTGCAGGCGACATTCCCAGACCTAACCCCCAACGAGAAAAAACTTTGTGCATTTTTACGACTGAATATGACCACCAAAGATATTGCTGCCATTACCCATCAGACACCTCATAGCATTAATGTAGCCCGAACCCGGCTGCGAAAAAAACTGAACCTGTCCAATAATGAGGAGAACCTGATTAATTTTTTGATGAATTTCTAAAAACCTCTCTCCTTGTAACTTATGAAACCTGTATCAATAATGTGACCGTCTCTTAACGGTCACGTATTGTTTTTGTATGCCCTCATTTCTTGCTCAACCCCTTTCCATTCCCGCATATTTGCAAACCGGCCAAAAAAACGGGATCAATTGTATGTCACATAGCAAAGAAGAAATCGCCGAACAAATTCAGCGTATGCTGATGGAAAAATCCGCAGAAAACGAAGCACTGCGTAAACTGCTGGCTTCCATGCATCTGCCGGATATTGAGGATAATCAGCTTCAAACCGGAAAAGAATAAGCAGCTAATTAAAAAACCCAATGATGAAAAAAGCATTTACCCTCTCTTTAATTTTGGCAATAGCCTTTATAATGAACTCATTCGCAGAAACAACAGATTTCAGCGGAGATATTTATGTAGGGAGCGACCAAACGTATACCTCCCTCACCCAGGATAGTGATGCCGGGTTGTTCAAAGCGCTGAACAACGGAACGGTAACAGGGGATATAACCGTGTATATCACCTCCAATACCCCCGAAACCGGTTCCATCCCCCTTAATGAATTTGCCGCTCCATACACCCTGACCATCAGGCCTGATGCAGCGGAAGAGCGCAGAATTGCAGGAAATTGCACATTCAGTCGTGGAATCGTACAACTGAATGGAGCAGACAGAGTCACCATCGACGGAAGTTACGGTGGTTCGGGACATTATCTGACTATTGAGAATTCATACTGGAACAACCAGGTGGCAGCTATACAGTTTACCAGCACCGGTGCAGGATTGGGATGTACCAACAATACCATAAGAAATTGCATCATTAAAACCGGGTATAAAGATGGAGACAGCTATGGAATATACCTGGGTGGCTCCAACCTTGGCACCTCCTATCCTGGCCCGGATAATGACAACAACACTTTTGAAAACAATATCATAAACGATGCTTATTACGGGATCTACGTCAAAGGAAACTCCAGCGGTTGGGTCGATGGCCTCGTGATCAGCGGAAATAGCTTTGGAACCACCTCAAGCTCCATAGGATATACCGGTATTTACGTGGAATATGCCGACGGTGCTGAAATCAGCCATAATAATATAACAAATTTTACCGGCACCAAAAACAGCTTAAATGGTATTTGGATCCATACCGGAGTGCTCAACACGGAAGTTTCCGAAAATACGATTCACGGAATATACAGCAGCACCGGAGGCGTTA
>Ga0180009_10001981_pt1 | contig 24269 bp, 22 predicted proteins | sample OS_PC_MetaG_FD_123537 | JGI IMG/M metagenome (GOLD analysis project Ga0180009, IMG submission 123537) | Groundwater microbial communities from the Aspo Hard Rock Laboratory (HRL) deep subsurface site, Sweden - OS_PC_MetaG | ecosystem: Environmental > Aquatic > Deep subsurface > Groundwater...
CTCCGCCACGGCCGTCTGCAGTGCTCCCAGCAAGAAGGAGCCCGCAGGACCTGGCCCAGGCAGCACGGCGTGCGCCGCACCCGACGCCGACCCCTCGCCCAGGACCACCACCGGAACCGTTTCGTCCCCTTCCCTCGCCTCGGGGACAGGATCGCCTGCGGCGACCAGGAGCGCGTCGCAATCCCAGATGGTCGGCGGGGCCGTCCCGGCCGCATCCGGCGCCCAGCGTCCGGCGGTCATCCCCCAGGTCCGCAAACGGGCGTAGAGGTCCGGATCGGCCATCAGTTCGGGGGTGATCAGGATGTGCGCCACGCGATACTCCAGGCTCTGCGGGTTCCGGGTTTTCCCCCCGGAAGTGCAAGGCACGGACCACCGGACCGCGGGCCCGGGCCGCCGGACGGACGGGGCTTTCACCCGGGCGGCATCCGCCACTCGGGGCACTCCGGAGAAACCATGGGGAATCACGGGGAACGGGGACGCCGCAGGACCCGTCGGCGCACCGGGAAGGAAACGACCGCCCCTTCCCTGGCAAATCGCAACGCCATGGGGCACGGGGCGGGCAATTCCCGACCGGGTCAGCGCTTCGGCTTGGCGGGGGCCGCGCCCGGCCGGTGGGCGGGGCTGTCGAACCGCCAGGCGAGACCCAGGTACCAGGAGGCGGGGCGGTCCGTCCCGTCCTCGAGTTCCTTGGCGATCCTGATCCCCACCGAACCGTCGTCGGTCCAGCCTCCCCACCACTGCAACCCGACCAGACGGGACCGGCGCCCGTTGCGCTCGGCCAGATCGGCCGTGAGCAGAAGGCGGGACCCGCGACCGCGGTACCAGGCCAGATCGAACCCCAGATGGGTGCCGCTGGCGAAGGCATCGCTGGAGAGATCGGCCTTGCCCGAATCCATGTTCAGCAGGTAGCCGCCCCGCGCCTGGATCCACCACCTGCGGCCGACGGGCACGATCTTGCGCAGCTCGCCCCGCAGGGGCAGGCTCGTGGATGAGAACGGATAGAGCTTGTCCACACCGACGGGCAGCCCCAGGGCGGTCCCGAACTGGACTCCGCCCAGCCCGGGCAGCGCGACCCGGCTGACCGACCCCACCTCGAGCTGGCCGAAGCTCTTGACCCGGGACGAGGAGGGCCAGTTCGCGGGAGTCTCCTCGCCCAGGATCTCAGGCCAGCGGGACGCGGCCGATTCGGCGCCGCTGTCGAAGGTGAGGTGCGGCATGCGCACGAAGAAGATGCCGTCCTCGCCGCCGGGCAGGACGACCGTCAGCAGGAGGCGGTTGACCGTCCAGTCGAAGCGGGGGTCGAAGAACCGGTCCGCCTCGACGACCAGGGCCAGCTGGGAGGTGGAATCGACCGGCGCCTGCCAGGGGATCTCATCCAGGTGGAGCAACTGGGCAAACGAGGGACCGGCCTGACAGCAAAGTAAAGGAAGCAGGATCAGGAGGGCCCGGCCCGGCCGGCCCGATCTCCGCGGCGGGTTCATCAGCGGGGAGCGTTTTCGATGAGGCGGACGACGCCGGCGGTGGTGAAGAAGCACTTGATGGCCCGGCGCCCCCCGGGCAGGGTCTCCTTGGCGACCACGACACCGCAATCGTTCCAGGCCAGATGGATCACGCACTGTCCGACCTCGTAGGTTTCCCAGGGGCGATACGGTACGGCGGCATCGAGGTCGGCTTCCTGCAGCAAGGCGGCGTACCCTGCCAGTTCCTCGACCGGCGCGAGGGTGGACGGGTCGTCATCCGCCTCGTCGTCCGCCACGTCATCCTCGGAATCATCCAGGTCCCCGACCACGGCGGCGATGTCGTCCGGGTCGAAGCCGTCCTCGACATCACCCGTCGGCGCCGGCACGGCGCCGGCACGGGCGGCGGTCATGGCTGCGGGACTGTCCCAGGAGGGATCAACATCCTGGTCGACGGAGGGTTCCCCTTCGAGGGAACCCTCCCCTTCACCACGTCCCGTTGCACCCCGGTCAAGCGGCCCGGATCGGCCTCCGTCAGGCCCGGCCTCGGGCTCCGGTCCGTCACCGCCGTCGGCGGCGGACTTCAGCTTGGGCAGGAAGCCCTGGCATTGCGGACAGCGGAACCAGATGACGCCGTCGTCCTCTTCACCGTCCCCGGTGGGAACGACCGCCATGTCGAGCCATTCCTTGCAGACCGAGCAGAACTGCCTGGTTTTCATCGGGGGCATCTACGAGACGATCTTGCAGCAGGCATCGGCCTCATCCTTGGACAGGTAACGCATGCCGCAGACGAGGCACTTGTTCGGCCCGTCGATCCGGCCTTCCGACTCGGCTTTCGACAGCAGCCGTTCGTACTTCACGAAGCTCTCGTCACGAACGAGGATCTCATCTTCCTTGATGGTGGCGGCCATGGGCTCCTCCTTGGCTCTTGGTAGGCATCCGCTCCAGACTCTTGGTGGAAAAAAATCACGCGGGGGAATGGAGCAGAACGCTTCGCATCCTATATCAAGACGCGTCAGGAGTCAACCGCACTCGGCCATTTTTCTGCGCCGGGAGTGATTTTTCCGCAGCGAGGCGGCAAAGCAAAGGAGGGGAATCGAGGGGCGTCAGGATTCCGCGGAACCGGCGGCGAGCCCCGGTTCCTCCTTGCGGCGCAGGTGGAGGAACTGCTCCGCGCAGAAGAGATCGCCGAGGTCGACCATCCCCAGCCCCAGGGCGGCCTTGATCGCTTCCTGCAGGACCCCGGAGGTGGCCATGGCGTCGTGCGCGGCGCGGTGCGGGTTGCCGTGCTTGATCCCGAAGTGTGCGGCGAGATCGGGCAGGCTGCGGCTGGAAAGGTCGGGCCAGAGCTGCCGGGAGAGCTGGAGCGTGCACAACCCGGTGACGGCCGGCCGCGCCAGCCCCCTGCGGGCGAATTCCCAGCGCAGGAACGGCAGGTCGAACCGGATGTCGTGGGCGACGAAGACGTGACCTTCGAGCATTCCGAAGAGATCCTCGGCGATGTCCGAGAAGGTGGGGGCGCCCTCGAGATCCTCGTTGCGGATTCCCGTGAGCCTCGCGACCCAGGGCGGGATCGTGCGATCGGACCACACCATGGTCTCCATCTTCTTCACGACCTTGCCGCGCTTCACCTGGACCAGTCCGATCTCGATGATCTCGTCCACCCCGATGACGCTGCCCGTGGTCTCCAGATCGACCACCGCGTAGGTGGCGTCCATCAGTTTCTGCTGCAGGATGGGTGAACCGATGACGGTCCAGCAGCGGTCGTGGGTCTCGATGAACCGGCTGTCGGCGGCCAGCAGGGCGCGCACCACCACCTGGGTCTCGGGCATTTCATGGCGACGGGCGCCGAACAGGCGCCTGGCGATGGCCGGCGTGGGCAGAGGCTTCTGCTGGCCCAGCAGATAGTCGTACGCCTCGGCCCGAAAGGTGTTCAGGTCGTTGGTCAACATGGGTTCATTATATCACAGGTCCGACGGGGCGGTCAATCTCCGGTCCCCAGTCGAGGCTTTGCGTCAGAGCCAAACCCAACCAGTTCCATCACTTCCACCCGCATCCGGGGCGGCGGGGGCCGCATCCGGTCGCTTGGGGGATCCAGGGTCGATTCGGCCCGGATTCGCTCGCTGGCGAACGCCAGCCCCAGCAGCGGGATTTCCGCGTTCACCGCGACGGTGATTTCCTGGGTGGTGATCTGGACCAGCCGGCCCGCCGGCAGATCGACGCTCTGGGAATCGGCGGCCGTCATGACCAGCTGGTCGCACAGGAACTGGCGCCCCGAAACGATGCGCGTCGTGGGCGTCCCGGTCTCGATCCGTTCCGCCTGGAAATCCGAGTCGAGGCTCGCGCTCACCAGGGGGTCGTCCAGCAGTTCCTGGCGGGACATCTGCCGGCCCACACCTTCCCGCCAGCTCCAGATCTCGCGGACGGCATCCAGGGCGCTCCCCCGGCGGGAGCGGATCGCCTCGGAAACGAGCAGCCACGTCCCCTCGCCCGGCAGGGGTTCGAGCTTGCCAGCGGCGTCCTCGACCAGGGGCAGGATCTCCAGCACGAGACTGCCCGCAGGTGATCCCTGCGGCGGCGGCAGGCAGACCACCCTGGTCAGGCTCTCCTCGCGCCGCCCCCCGGCCATGACCTGGCTGCGGTAATCCACCCAGGATCCCGGCTCGAGGTTCAGGGGGATCTCCGGCTGGCGCCACAGCGTGAACAGGTCGAGGGCCGCGGCCCCGGGGACGTCGACCAGGGCCAGAAGACAGGACAGCAAGCCCGCAGACAGGAAAAAGCCGCCGCGGGCCGGTCGGACGACCGGCCGCACGGCGGCGGAATCGCGGGCTGGATGCCGCGGTACGGGACTAGTGCTTGATCCTGTCCCAGTACGAGGCGTAATCGAATTCAGGGCTGTTCTCCTGGTCGTGGCAGATCACGCAGGAATCCTTGGCCTGGGCGGCCCACTTGCCGTCCCGGGCGTGCTGGGTCCCGTAGCCGTGGCAGGCCTCGCACTGCACGTTGATCAGCCGGTTGTAGGGCGCGTCGTCGGCGTACCCGTTCTCGTACTGGAAACCGGTCGTATGGCAGACCAGGCAGTCGGGCTCGAAGTGCTGCCCCTGGACCCGCAGCGAGTTGTAGGCCTGCATGTGGCCCGACTTGGCGTAGGCCTGCCAGACGTCCTCGTGGCACGACTTGCAGGACCGGTCGCCGATGAAGTCCTCCTCCTTGGACCCGTAGATCCGCGGGTAGGCCGAGCGCCGGGCCTCCTTGAACTCCGTCAGGCTGACCTTGTATTCCTCGACCTTGGCCAGGATCTCGGGATCGTCGGGGATCGTATCGTCGAGGCCCGTCACCTTGGTCGAGACGGCCATGATCTTGCCGTTGGTCTCGTCGATGAACAGGTCGGCCTTGCCGATGTACCGGCCCTCGTAGGCGGACGAGAGCATGATCGTGTCGTCCAGGACCCGCTCGGTGGTGATGTTCCGGTAGGTGTGCCCGGTCACCGAGATGTCGATGCCCTGCACTTCCTTGATCACCTGATCGGTCAGGGCGTCGCCGAGGTGGCCCAGCAGGATGACGGTGTCCACCTTATCCCGCATCCGGGGCACGACCTCGCGCAGGACCGCCACCGGCTCGAGGACCTCGAATTCCTCACCGCCCGAGGCCATGGTGATGATCTTCTGGGCCGGATCCATGACGCTGACGATGCCGAACGTGATCCCGCCCCGCTCGACCACGAGGTATTCCGGCAGGATCAGGGCCCCCGTCCCCAGGGACTTCACGTTGGCGTTGGTGAACGGCAGACCGTGCTCCTCGATCATCTGCTCGAGGAAGGCCAGGCCGAAGTTGAGGTCCTGCTCACCCAGACCGATGGCGTCGATGCCGAAGGTTCCGCAGATCTTGCACAGGAACTCCGACTGATGGCGCTCGTTCTTGTTGCGCCGGCCGAAGAGATCCCCGCCGTCGACCTGCAGGACCGGCACGCCGCTTTCCCAGGCACTGTCCAGAAAACCGGCCCTCCGGGCCAGTCCGCCAAGCTGCTTGGACTTTCACCCACAGGGTTCGATCTTGCCCTTGATGTCGGTGGTGTAGATCAGGTGGACGTTCTTCCATTCACCGCCCTCGGCGGCGGCCGGCGGCACCGAAACCGACACAACCGCGGCGAGCGCCAGCAGCAGCGCCAGCGCCAGCAGAGGGATCCGCGGGATGGAAGTTCCCTGCAATTCGGACATGTCAACACACCTTCCGGATGAATCCTGGCTGTCCCTATCGCGGCGGAACCTGCATCCCAGGGTGCCGCCGCTGAAAATAGAATGCGGCCGAACGGTTCCAACCGGCCTCGGCCGCAGAAGTTCCCTCTGGAATTATAATGGGCCGGCCGGGGTCAGGCAATACCCGATACCCCGACCCGATGCCCGGTCCGGGCAAGGCCACGGGCGGCCCAGGGCGGCCCGATCCGGCGGTAAGCGGCCCCTACTTCTGGACCCGGTCCTTGAGACTCTTGCCGGCGGTGAAGGCCGGGTACTTGGCGGCGGGGATCACGATGGCGTCCCCGGTCATGGGGTTGCGGCCGTTGCGCTTCTTCCGCTTGCGTTGCTCGAAGGTCCCGAATCCGGTGATCTGGACCCGGTCCCCGCTGGCCACGGCGGACGCGATGATCCCCTCCGTGGGAACCGTGGAGAAGATGGCGTCGACCGCCCGGCGGGCGGCGGCCTTGCTGAGATTGGACTTCCTGGCAACCTGCTCGATCAACTCGGTCTTGTTCATGCGGTCCACCTCCTTTGCCCTGCATCAAAGCCCCCGGTCTGCGGGGCTGTCAACCGCAAAATCCCCCGCGCAGGGTCAATACAGTCCCCCGCCGAGCCCCTCACCCAGCCCCCCCAGGTTGTCCTCGCGCCCCCGGACGAACTTCAGGGCGGGGATGGATTTCAGGTAGAGGCGGAACCCGAACTGCGAATCCACGTCGCTGAGGGTGCGGTTGAACTCGAGCGCCCAGCAGTGGAGGTCGCGGGTCAGGCTGAACTGCTGGCGCACCGGCTGGCCGATCGCCAGGTCGTACGAGGTGTCGTAGCGGAACTGCCAGCTGCGGGTCAGGTTGGCCTGCACGCCGAAGTTCACGTTGGCCCGCTTGTCCCGGGTCGAATTCGTATAGCTGTAACTGATGCTGGAATTGATCTTGAACGGCAGGTACCGTCCGCCCTCGGTCTCGTCGCGGCCCGTTCCCGAGCTCCTGGGCGTGGTCTTGCGCTGGGCGTAATCGTTGAAGGCGCTGTCCTGGTTGCGGGCGAAGGGATCGTCCGACCGGGCGCCCTGCTTGTCCTTGTCCTTCTTCTTGTCCGTGCCCAGCTTGTCCACGGCCTCGTTCTTCATGTCCTCGTCCTCACCCCCCACCGCCCCCGTGTCCAGCCGTCCGGCGAAGTTGAGGCTGTAGTTGAATCGGGTGGACTTCAGGGCCAGGTTCTTCGGGTCGATGGAGTTGCTCACCTTCAGCTGCAGGTACCGGCTCTGGCCGGGTTTGACGGTCAGGTTGCTGGAGATGTCTCCCCATCGGTCTCCCGGTTCCTTCTTGGGGTTGTAGCTCGTGCTCAGACCCCAGTCGAGGAGGCCGTCCAGCTTCTTCACGGTGGTGGAATCGCCGGCGTCGGCGAGGTACTTCACGTCCAGGCGGTTGTCCCAGCTGAGGGACAGGGTGGTGCCGTGCCGCTGCTTGTCCGGGATGGCCGGCGTCACGTTCCAGGTCGCGCCCAGCTTGGTGGTGTGCCGGATCGTCTGCAGGCGCCCGACGTGCACCGGGAAAAGGCCGTAGAGGGTGGTCCCCAGGTTGGTGCTGAAGCTGAGATTGGGTCTGGTCTCCTCATTCCGCTCATAGACCGGATCGTAGTGCCCGGTGGAGTCCGAATCCTCGACCCAGGCGCGGCCCTCGGTGGTCTCCCGGAACCAGTCCTGCCCGGCGTTGGCGCTGAGGCTCACGTTGAAGATGCCCACCCGGGGCGGGCGGAGGCTGACCGAAGCCTTCCCGTTGGCGTTGTAGCGGGTGACGTCCGTCAGCTCGTAGTGCTTCCTGTCGGACTTCAGGCTGTAGGAATGCTGCACGTAGGTGTTGCGCAGCAGGTCGCCGAAGAAGTTGCCCTTCTGCCCCCCCTTCAGCTGCCTGGCCAGGGTGAACTGGCGGAAATTCAGGGACAGCGAGGGCAGGGTGAGGCTGTAGATCAGGTTGTCGGTGCCCGGATCGTCGTCCTCGGCGTTGACGCGGCCGTCCCGGGTGGCGTTCAGGTTGGCGCTTACCAGATCCCAGTTGCGGCTGAGGTAGACGTTCGACTTCATCTGCCCGCTGACGATGTCACGGGTGTTGGACCCGGTCAGGTCGTTGCTGCTCAGGGATGAACTGGACATCCGCACGTCGGCGCGGAACTTGTAATCGTCGAACAGGGTCGGCTGGTTGTGGCCCCAGACGAACTGCCATTCCCGGGTCCGGTTCGCGTCGTTCAGACCGATCTGCCGGGTGAAGTCCACCGTCCCGTTGAACGTGTAGCGCTTGATGTAGCGGTTCGAGACCCGGAAGGCGAAATCCTGGCGCTCGTTGTAATCACCCTCGACGATGAAGTCCAGGTAGTCGTTGGTGGCCCAGTAGTAGCCGAAGTCGCGGATGTAGCGGCCCTCCCGGGAGGACCAGCCGAAATCGAAGGACGGGAACAGGATGCCCGACTGGCGGCCCTGCTTGAGGCTCTTGAAGTAGAACGGCAGGGCGAAGACGGGCACCTGGCCGATCTTCAGGACGATGGGGGCGGCCACGACCTTGTCCCCCTGGCGCATCTTCATGTTGTGCGACCAGAAGTGGTAATGGGGCTCGGCGAGGTCGCACGAGGTCATGTTGCCCCCGCAGATCTTCATGGTCTCGTCGGGGTAGCGTCGGATGCTCTCCCCGAGGTAGTAGTAGCCGTCGAACGAGGTCACCCCCGACTGGACGGCGCCGGTCTTGTGCTTGAAGTTGTACCCCATGCGCTCGCCGACCACCGCGTCGTTGTCCTTCAGGTAGGGTTCGCCCTCGGAATAGAGCTCGCGCGTGGCCGTGTTCAGCACGATGTGGCGGGCGGTATGCTCCATGGTGCCGTAGTCGAGCTTGCCGTCCCCGTTGATCTCCATGGTCTGCCGGCCCATCTCGAACCGGATCTCCCGGCCGCTGTAGTCGACGTCCTCGGCGGCGGCGATGAAGTTCATGATGGCCCGGCCCGAGGCCGACCCCGCATGCATGACGGAATCGAGACCGGCCACCGACAGGGTGTCCGGCAGCAGGGATTTGAGGGAGTCGGGCAGCGTCGCCAGATAGGGGCGGAGGTATTCGTTCAGGGCCGAATCCTGCCAGGCGACCCCGGCCGGCAGGAGGGCGCCCAGGGAATCGACCCCCGCGAGGCTGTCCGGCAGCAGGGCGGCCAGCAGCGAATCGCGCCGGGCGGACCGGGTCATCATGTCCCTCATCTCGGCGATCCTGGCGAACTTGTAGGTGCCGGAGACGTTGCCGTAGACGTCGACCCGCCGTACGCGCTCGTCGCGGAAGTAGATGATGATGGTGTCCCCGGTCACGTCGTTGGTGGCGATCTCGTCGTCGATGTCCGTGGGCGTGTAGTGGCTCCTGCCGTTGCCCAGGACCACGGTCCGCTGGATCTGGTCGTCCTCGAACTCCACCGTGATCGTGTCCCCCTCGAGCACGTCGAGGGCGGGCAGGCCCTGGTAGATCGCGGCCAGGCTGTCGGGCGTGGAATCCTCCATGACGGCCTGGCCCATCATCCTGACCTGGCGCAGGTGGCCGTCGGCGTACTGGAACTCGATGGCTTCGCCGGTCATGCGGCTCTTCTCGCCGAGCAGGACCTCGGGCTTGCCCGTCAGGACCATCCGGTGCCGCCCGTAGGCGACCGCGGTGTCGGCACGGGCCTCGGTGCGGTCCTGGTGGATGCGGACCGAATCCACCATCACGACCTTGTCCTCGTCCCGCAGGAACTGCATCCACCCCGACCGGCCGGTGAACGGGCCGCCGGACTGCTCGCGGCTGGTCAGCACCGGATTGACGTCCACCGTCGCGGTGCCCCCGTTCTTGTCGAAGACGGCGTGGTCCCCGGTGACCATGTTCCTGGCCTCCGGTTCCACGATGCGGACGTTGCCGAAGGCCTCGCCCTGGTCGGTGTCCCGGTCCTGGAAGATGGTGTCCGCCCTGATGGTGTACTCGGGGGCCACCAGCAGGGCGTCGCCGATCAGACGCATGATCCGCCCGCCCTGCCGGACCTCCGCCTTGCGGCTGGTCCCGATCACCTCACCGTCCTCGATCCTCACGTCCCAGTAGAAATCGCTCTCTTCGCCCTGGTTGCGGAAGACGGCGCGCTTGCAGGTCAGCACCTGGGGGGTGGTGTCGGGTTCCGCGGCGGCGAGGGAGTCGGCGGGCACCGGAGCTCCGGAGGTGTCCGGTGCTGCGGCGAGGGAATCCTGGCCTGCGGCGGCGGAGTCCGTGGCGGCGGAGTCCGCGGCGGCGGTGTCCGCCGTGGCGGCTGCGGCCCCGGGCGAGGCCAGCTTGCCGACGATGCGCACGTTGCCCATGGCCATGCCCAGGCCGATGGCCCGGTCCTGGTAGATGGTGTCGGCGGTGACGGTGTGGTCGGGCGTGACGAGCACCGCTTCGTCGATGAGCCGGACGTGACGGCCGTCCCCCTTGATCTCCCCGCGCAGGCCGGTCCCGGTCATGTCCCCGTCGATGAGCCGGATGTTGCCGAAGAAATCCGCCCGGCCCTCGCCCCGGGTGTAGATCGCCCGGTCGCAGTACAGCACCGCTTCCCGCCGGGTGATCTTGACGTTGCTGCGCAGGATGAAGATGTCGGATTCGACGTACTCGCGGGCCGTGTCCGCCTCGGCGACCAGGGTGTCGCGGTCGATCACGACGTTGCCGTAGAGGTGGCGGATCGTGCGGCCGTTGGCCTTGGTGGATCTCATGCGGTCGGACGAGATCTTGGAGACCTGGCCCGCCCCACCCTTCGGTGTTGCTCGCTCCTGGGCCCGGGCCGCGGGCGACACGACCGCGCCCGCCGCCAGGACCAGGATCACCGCGCCGAGCGTCAGCAACGCCGGGGCGAGCGTGCGGCGGACGAAGCCGCCCTCCGCATCTCCAGGCACCCGGTTGCCGACGCGCTTCCTCACTCCCCGGACGCCTCCCCGGTCACCAGCAGGGCGGCGCCCACGGCGGCCGCCAGGGGCCCCAGTTCGGCAGGCAGGATGGGGGTGTCCTTGGCCTCGGCGGCCAGGACGATGGCGCGTGCGGTCCGGCGGCAGGGCTCGAAGATCAGGTCCCCGGCCTGGGCGACCCCTCCCCCGATCAGGATGCGGTCCGGATCCAGAACGTTGATCAGGTTGCCGACGGCCTGGCCCAGCCTGCGGCCGGCCAGGGTGAAGATGCCGGCCGCGTCCTCATCGCCGGCCACCGCCAGCCGGGCCAGGTCCCGCGTCGTCAGGGCGACGCCCCTGGCGGCGACCAGGTCCCGCAATCCAGGTCCGGCGTCGCCGGCGGCCGCCTCCCTCGCCGCGCGCAGGAGGCCCACGCTGCCGGCGTACGCCTCGAGACAGCCCCGGCCGCCGCAGGTGCAGACCGGACCGTGGGGATCCATGACCATGTGGCCGATCTCCCCCGCCCCGAAATGAGTCCCGACCAGCAGTTCGCCGCCGAGAAGCACGCCCCCGCCGACGCCCGTGCCCAGGGCGATCATGACCAGGTCGGCGCAGCCGCGACCCGCACCGGCCCGGAACTCGCCGTAGAGCGCCCCGTTCACGTCGTTGGCCAGGGCCCGGCGGACGTTTCCGAAGACGGCGTCCACCGCGGCGAAGAGGTTGGAGTCCTCCCAGCCGGGCAGGTTGGGCGAGCGGCCCAGCCAGCCGGTGAGCGGATTGACGATCCCGGCGCAGGCCAGACCGACACCGTGCAGTCGGCCTCCGTCCAGGACGGGCCCGGTGGCCCGGGCCACGCGGCCCAGGGTGGTTTCGGGACTGGCGGGATCGGTGGGGACGTCGCCTTCGGCGCGGACGGCCCCGGCGAGGTCGGCCACGACGTACTTGGCCCCGGTTCCACCCACATCCACGCCCAGAAGCAGATCAGCCGTCACGATTCCACCTTTCCACGTTCGCCCAGGACCTCGCTCGCCGGCCGGACGACCGCCGAATCCGCCAGATCCCCGTAACCCAGGACGTGCAGGGTCTCGCCCACCAGGAAGCAGCTGCCGGTCACCAGGACCGCATCATCGGGTCCGAGCCGGGCGGCGAGGTGCCCGACGGCCCCGGCGAGGTCGGGGGCCACCCGGCATCGCGCAAGGTCGGCTCCGGGGCCGGACCAGGGCGAGGGCTCCAGACCCCAGGCCTCCAGAAGCACCGACAGTTCCTCGGCCCGGCGCGACCGCGGCAGGGAGACCGGAGCGGCCACAACCGCGTCGGCGCCGCGGACCATCGCACCCAGATCCCCGGGCCATTCCTTGTCGTACATCGATCCCAGCAGGAGCACTCTCCGCCCGCGGCAGGGCCGGGCCAGGAACTGCCCGAGGGCCACCTGCAGGGCCTGCATGTTGTGGGCGGTGTCGAGGATCCAGTCGGGGCGGCTCAGAAGCAGCTGATACCGCCCCGGCAGGAAAAGATTCCCCAGAGCCGCGGCGGGATCGGCGGGCACCAGCGGCAGGCCCGCGGTCTTGCCGATCTCCACCAGGGCCAGCAGGGCCAGCGCCGCGTTGCGCCGCAGGACGGGGCCGCCGGGATCAGGCAATCCCCCGAGGACCCGGTCCCTCAGGATCAGATCCCAGGAGCCGCCCTCGATCCGGGGATCCTCCCAGCGGGCCAGTTCATCCACGAAATGGCAGGGGCTGCCGGCCTGGACGGCCGCGGTGAAGACCTGGCTCCGCAGTTCCTCCTGGACCCCGCAGAACAGGGGGACCCCCCGCTTCAGCAATCCCAGCTTCTCCGCCGCGATCTCGGACAGGGTCTCCCCCAGGATCTTCTGGTGGTCCAGGCCGATGGTCGTCAGCAGGATCCCCTCGGCGGGCAGGGCGTTGCTCGCGTCCAGCCGCCCCCCCAGCCCGGTCTCGCAGCAGAACCAGTCCACGCCGTGGTCGGCGGCCAGCTGGACCGCCAGGGCGGTCAGGGTCTCGAACCAGCTGGCCTCGTGCCGGTCCACCAGGGGCCGGATCGCCCGGGCCCGCTCGGCGAACTCCCCGGCGTCCACGCTGGTCTCGGCGATCTGGATCCGCTCGGTCACCTGCAGCAGGTGGGGGCTGGTGTAGGTGGCCGTCCGGTATCCCGCCGCCTGCAGGAGGCGGGCGAGGATGCGGGTCGTGCTGCCCTTGCCGTTGGTCCCGGCCACCACCAGGGTCCGGACCCGCCTCTCGGGGTTGCCCAGATCGTCCAGCAGGCCGCGGATGCGCTCCAGCCCGGGACGGATCCCCATCCGGTTCAGGCCGAAGAGCCAGTGCAGGGACGGATCGCGGGGCGCGAAGGGGGCGGCGAGATCGACGCCCACGCCGGGTTCACCCGGGAAGCCCTTCTCCCCGCTGTTGCCGGGTCGGTCCTGGATCATGGAGTCAGCCTCGCGGCGGTCGCCGCACCGAGACGTCACGGCCCTCGACGAACCACTGCAGGGTCCGCACCAGGGTGTCCTTCAAATCCTTGCGCTCGACGATGAGGTCGACCATGCCGTGCTTGACCAGGAATTCCGAGGACTGGAAGCCCTCGGGCAGGTCTCCGCCGATGGTCTGCTTGATGACCCGCGGCCCGGCGAACCCGATCAGGGCGCCGGGCTCGGCGACGTTGACGTCCCCGAGGGTGGCGTAGCTGGCCGTGACCCCCCCGGTGGTGGGATTGGTCAGGATGGAGATGAAGGGGATCCCCTCCTTGCGCAGGCGCGCGAGGACCGCGCTGGTCTTGGCCATCTGCATGAGGGACAGCAGGGATTCCTGCATGCGGGCGCCGCCGCTCTGGCTCAGGATGATCGCCGCCTCCCGGTACTGCAGGGAATCCAGCAGGGCGCGGGCGATCTTCTCGCCCACCACCGAGCCCATGCTGCCGCCCATGAAGGAGAAGTCCATGACCGACATGCTGACGGGGATCAGGCCGATGGTGGCCCGGCCGCAGATCACCGCATCCTCCTTGCCCGTCTTCTGGCGGGTGGCCTTGATGCGGTCCTTGTAGCGCTTGGAATCGCGGAACTCCAGGGGATCGAGGCTGACGATGCCCGCGTGGGTCTCCTGCCAGGAGCCCTCGTCGCAGAGCAGCTCGATGTACTTCTCGGTGGTGAAGGACAGATGGTGCCCGCAGGATCCGCACACCCAGAGATTGCGTTCCAGTTCCCGGTGATAGAGCACCTCGGAGCACTGGGGACACTTGCGCCACAGGTTGTCCGGGATGTCGGATTTCTGGCTCGTGATGGCCTTGATGCCTTTGGCGGCCTGCGTCAACCAGGACACGGCGTACTCCTCCCCTGGGGGGCGCGCCGGACGGCGCCCCGGATGGCATGCGTGGATCCGGCTCCAAGGTAGCCCGAAAGCACCGCCCGGGACAACCTCAATCCGGATTTTCCCCTTCGGCCCCCGCGCCAGCGGGGGCGGGGCCCGACAAGGCGGCCAGATCCGACAGGGGGCCCGTCATGATGATGGCGTCCTCGCCGTTGTCGCCGTAATAGCCGGGCCGCAGCCCGACCTCCCGCAAACCGTGCCTGCGGTAGAACTGCCTGGCGCCGGTATTGCTCCGCCGGACCTCGAGGGTAACGTCAACCATGCCAAGGGGCTCGGCCCTCCGAGCGGCCTCGGCCAGCAAGGCTGTGCCCAGGCCCAGGCGCCTGGCGTCCGGATCGATCGCGATGTTCAGGACGTGCAATTGATCCACCACCAGCCAGGCCATGAGGTAGCCGCACACCTGGCCGGCCCGCTCGGCGACCAGGGACAGCCGCAGGGCGTCGGCGCCCAGTTCCCCGTAGAGGGCGTCGGCCGTCCAGGGATCCGAGAAGCTGAGGTGTTCGATCCGCAGGACCGCCCCCAGGTCCTCGGGCCGGGAGCGGCGGATCACCACCGGAGCAGCCGGGGCGGTCATGGGTCGTCCCGCTCGGTGCGATGGGCCTGGACGTCCCCGCTCGGCCGCAGCGGGGTCAGGTCCACCCGCTGCTTGATCTCCGCGTCGGACACCCGCATGTACTCGGGCACCAGGGCGAAGGGATGGATCCTGGGCAAGCCGGCCGCAGGATCGCCCATGGCGACCGCCAGGGCTGCCGCGGTCCTGGGATGGGCCGACGTCCAGCGTCTGAGGCTCGGTTCCCCCCGGCCGCGCAGTTCGGCGCGCAGGGACTCCCCCTGCCCCACCAGCAGTTCGGCGCCGTCGCCCCCGAAGATGGTCCCTTCCAGGGGGACCCCCGCGGCGACCACCCGCCCCCACCAGGCGTCGGGGGTCCCGGCGCACGGGACGGCCACCGGGGCGACCCAGCCCCCGGCCCGGGCGAAGATCCCGCAGAAGATCTCGCCCCGCCGGGCGTCCAGGGCCGGCGCGGCCGCTTCCGCTTCGGGGTACTCGGCCAGCAGGGCGGCAGCCATCGCCTCCAGGGTCGAAACCGCCACCAGCTCGCAGCCCAGGGCGTAGGCCAGACCCTTGGCCGTGGCCACGCCGATGCGCACCCCGGTGAAGCTGCCGGGACCGCGGACGATGCCCAGGCCGGCGACCTCCTCGCGCGACCGGCCGGCCTCGTCCAGCAGCTCCTGGATGACCGGCAACAGGGCGTCCGCGTAGCTGCCGTGGATGTTCAGGGGGCGGTAGGCCAGCAACGCGGCCCCTTCGGCGAGGGCGAACCTGCCCCAGGGGGTGGCGGTGTCCAGGGCGAGGTTCAGCACGGCCCATCCGCCCCTTCCGCCGGCCCCACCAGGGTCCGCCAGGACTCCGGCACGGCAGGCCGCGCCCTCAGGCGCCAGGTCCGGTCGTCCGGCCCGGGACCGGCCGTGCCCAGCCACTCGGCCACCAGGGGGAATCCCCGCAGTTCGGCGAGGATCCGGTCGGGCCATTCGGCCACCAGGATGGCCCCGCCGCCCGCGACCTCGTCCAGGATGTCGGGCAGGCCGATGTCGCCCAGGTCCGCGCCCGGCTCCACCCGGTAGAAGTCCAGGTGGTGGACCACCAGGTCGCCCCGGTAGGTGTTGACCAGGGTGAAGGTGGGGGAAACGACCTCGCCCTCGACACCCAGCCCCTTGCAGAGCCCCTGGGTCAGGCAGGTCTTGCCCGCGCCCAGGTCCCCGTGCAGCAGGATGATCTCCCCGCCGGTGATCAGGCGGGCCAGACGCCCGCCCAGGGCGGCCGTGGCGGCCGGACCGTCGGTGGCCACGGCCCAGGGGAAGCCGTCGGGATCGGGAAGCGCGTGCGCGGTCGGATCCATGATGCCTCAGCGCGGACGCAGCACCACGAACGGGCAGATCATCTCCTGCAGGCTGATGCCGCCGTGCTGGAAGCTGTCCCGGTAGAGGCGCTCGTACTCGTGGAAGTTGGTCGGGTAAACCAGGTAGGTGTTCTCCGTGGTGACGGCGTAGTTCTCGATGGGGCTCTGGGCCGGCAGCCGGCACTTCTCCGGATCCTTGATGAACAGGATCTTGTCGTCGTCGACGCCGAGGTTGTCCCCGAACTTGTAGCGGACGTTGGAGCTGGTGTCCCGGTTGCCCCGGATCTTGACCGCCTTGGTGCAGAGCATCGACCCATGGTCGGTGGTCAGGATGACCGTGCAGTCCCGGCGGCTGAGGTTCTTCATGACGTCGAACAGGTTGCTGTGCTCGAACCAGGAGCGCATCAGGGTGCAGAAGGCGACCTCGTCGGGGGCCAGCTCCTTGAGGATGCGGTTCTGGCTGCGGCCGTGGGACATGATGTCCAGGAAGTTGTAGACCCCCGCCACCAGCCTGGTGTCGCCGAGAGAGCCCAGGTTGCGATGCAGCTGGTCGGTGTCGCGCGCGTCGGACACCTTGTAGTAGCGGCAGCTGCCGGACGCCGGGCTCCCGGTGCGCCTGAGCAGCTCGTCCAGCAATTCGCCCTCGTGGGCGTTGCGGCTGCCCTCGTGGTCGGCCGCCCCGATCCACCAGCTGGGATAGCCCTCGGCGATGTCCAGCGGGTACAGCCCGGCGAACAGGGCGTTCCGAGCGTAGGGCGTGGCCGTCGGCAGGATCGACCAGTAGTTGCGGCGGTCGATGTGGTAGAACGGCTCGAGCAGGGGTTCGATGGTGCGCAGCTGATCGAGCCGCATGCAGTCGATCACGATCCAGAAGACCTGCCTGCTCCGCTCGATCTCGGGCGCGATCCAGGTTTCGAAGACCCGCGGGCTCAGCAGGGGGATGCCCCCTCCCTCACCCTTGGGGCCGCCCACCCCGGTGGCCCCGTCGGTGTTGACCCAGGTGCAGTAGCGTTCGCGGACGTACTTGGCGAAGATCTGGTTCGCGGCGGCCATCTGCTCGGCATGGGTCTGCAGGAGTCCGTGGTCGCTGTACTTGTAGAGATCCAGCCCCCAGGTCACCAGATCGGTGTAGATGCGCTCCCAGTCCTCGGGCGCCGCGGCGGTCCCGATGCGGTCGCCCAGGGCCATGAAGTTCCTCATGTAATCCCGGGTGACTTCCTCGCTGGTGAGCTTGCGGGCCTCGAGATGCCTTTTCAAGGTGCTGAGGATCTGGAGGGGCGACACGGGCTTGACCAGGTAGTCGTTGATGCGCTTGCCGATGGCCCGGCTCATCAGATCCTCGGCCTCGCTCTTGGTGATCATGATCACCGGAACGTGCTCGTTGATCTTCCGCAACTCCTCGAGGGTCTCCAGGCCGCCCATGCCCGGCATCATCTCATCCAGGAGGATGGCGTCGAAGGGCTGCGCCGCCAGCAGGGCCAGGGCGTCCCGCCCGTTGGTGACCCCCTCGACCTCGTATCCCTTCTCGGTCAGGTAGACCAGGTGGGAGCGCAGATCCTCGATGTTGTCGTCCACCCACAAGATGCGAAAAGCCACGGTCGGCTCCTTTGGTTAGTCCTTGGCGGCCACGAAGGCCGGGGCCGGGCGCGGCAGGTCCGAGGCGGGCGGCAGGGTCACCAGGAAGGTGGTGCCGTGCGGGCTGGTGCTCTCGATCCGGATCCTGCCCCCATGGTACTGGGTCACGATCCGCTTGACCAGCGCGAGGCCCATGCCCCAGCCGCGCTTCTTCGTGGTGAACCCGGGCTCGAAGATCTTGTTGCCCACCCGGGAGGGGATGCCCTTCCCCGTGTCGCTGACCAGGATGCGGGCGCCGCCGCCGGGATCGTCCTCCAGGAGCAGCGTGATGGTGCCCTTGCCGTCGCTCAGGGCGTCGATCCCGTTCTTGATGAGGTTCTCCAGGACCCAGCCGAGCAGATCCCGGTTGAACAGCACGTCCTGGGTCAAGGTTCCCTCGCGCCGCAGCTGGACCCGGCCGCCGAGATGGGGCAGCCGCCGCTGGAAGTAGCTCACCGTCTCGTCGACGACGCCCAGCAGGTCGGTGTCCTCGAGCTTGGGCTGCGACCCGATCTGGCTGAACCGGGCCGACACCATGCTGAGCCGGTCGATGTCGCGGTTCATCTCGACGATCACGTCGTCGCTCTTTCCCACCTTGTCCTCCATGAGGGCGGCCCACCCCATCAGGGAGGTCAGCGGAGTCCCGAGCTGGTGGGCGGTCTCCTTGGCCATGCCCGCGAACAGGGCCTTCTGCTGCGCATCCTTCTTGCTCTGCATGGCCCACAGGATGACCAGGAAGAACAGGGCCATCACCATCAGTTCGAGATAGGGCATGACCCGCAGGCGCTGGCTCAGGGCGCTGCGTCCGTAGTGCAGGGTGCCCACCCGCTGCCCGTCGGTGTCGAAGATGGCGAAGGGATCCTGCTCCTGGTCGTACCCCGCCGCCAGGGTCAGGATCTCCTGGATGATCGGGTTGCTGGGATTGGACATGTTCTCCCGCATGAGGATCTGATAGTCGGGCAACGGGATCCCGATCACCGGCTCGTTCCACAGCAGCGGCCGTCCCCCCTTGTCCGTCAGGATGATGGGGACCTCGTTCTCGTTGATGATGTTGATGATGGGCTGGATGCCCTCGAGGGACTCGGCCTTGATCAGGCGGCTGGCCTGGGCCGACAGCAGCTCGGTGGTCAGATAGGCCTGCCGTTCCACGCTCTTGCTCACCTGGATGGTGAACAGGGTCGTGGCCACGACGATGCTGATGCTGCCGAGCAGAAGGTACGTGTTGAACAGGTACTGCCTGCGCAGCCCCTTGGCCAGTGTTGCGGCGAAACCATTGCGCATCTAGCCGATGTACTCCATCCCGCCCAGGTAGGGCGCCAGGACCGGGGGCACGCGGATCCGCCCGTCGGCGGTCTGGTAGTTCTCCATGACGGCGACCAGGATGCGCGGCAGGGCGAGGCCAGAACCGTTGAGGGTGTGGACGAAGCCCTTGCCGTCCGGGCCCTTGAAGCGGATGCCGGCCCGACGGGCCTGGAAGTCGGTGAAGTTGCTGCAGGAGGAGACCTCGAGCCACTTGCCGACGCCGGCCGACCAGACCTCCAGGTCGTAGCACTTGCACGCGGCGAAGCTGAGGTCGCCCGTGGCCAGGGTCAGGACCCGGTAGGGGAGCTCCAGCTTCTGCAGCAATTCCTCGGCGTCGGCGGTGAGGCTCTCGAGCTCGTCCCAGGAGGTTTCCGGCCGGGTGAACTTCACCATCTCCACCTTGTGGAACTGGTGGACCCGCAGCAGCCCGCGCGTGTCCTTGCCCGCGGCGCCGGCCTCGCGCCGGAAGCAGGGCGAGAAGGCGCAGTACTTCAGGGGCAGGTCTTCCGCCGCGATGGTCTCCTCCATGTGCAGGTTGGTCACCGAAACCTCGGCCGTGGGGATCAGGTACAGGTCGTCGCCCGGGCAGTGGTACATGTCGTCGGCGAGCTTGGGCAGCTGCCCGGTCCCCGTCATCGCCTTGGGGCCCACCAGGTAGGGGATGTTGGCCTCGACGTAGCCCTGCTCCCGGTGGACGTCGAGGAACCAGTTGATCAGGGCCCGCTCGAGCCGGGCGCCGTCGCCCGTCAGCACGGTGAAACCGCTGCCGCTCATGCGGGCCGCGCGCTCGGGGTGGAAGATGCCCAGCTCGGCGCCGATGTCCCAGTGGGGCATGACCGTGAACCCGGGGTCGGCCGGCTCGCCCCAGGTGCGCACCACCTGGTTGTTCTCCTCGCCGCCGGGGGGCACGCTCTCGTGGGGAACGTTGGGGATCCGCATGTAGAGCTGCTCGACCTGCTGCTCGAGCTCGTCGGCCCGCGCCTTCAGATCCTTGATCCGGGCGGCGGTGTCCTTCATGGCGGCGATGTCGGCGCTCGCGTCCTCGCCGGCCTTCTTCTTCTCGCTGATGGCCTTGTTGGCCCGGTTGGCCTCGGCCTGCAGGGTCTCGGTCTCCTGGAGGGCGGCGCGGCGCTCGGCGTCCATGGCGTAATAGGCGGCGATGTCCACCGATTCGTTCTTCAACGCGACCGAACGGACCACCAGGTCCTGGTTCTCCCTCAAGAATTTGCGATCCAGCAAGGGACATCCCTTTCTTTGGGCGGACGGATCCCCTCGTCCGGCCGCCGTGTGGGCGGGACCGGGGAAATGGAATTGCATTCCCGACTGCAGGCTGATAGAAGGGTAGTAACAAACCGTGACCTGCGGCAAGCACAATCGCCGCCCCGGAAAAGAGGATGTCCCATGACCCGCGAGGATCTGGCCGGCCGGCTGCGCGCCCTGCCTGCCACCCGGAAGATCATCACCGCCCTGGACGTGCCCGGCGCCGCCGAGGCCCTGGATCTGGCGGCCCGCCTGGGCCCCGACGGCGGCTTCGTCAAGGTGGGGCTCGAACTGTTCTCCGCGGCCGGCCCCGCGGTCGTGAGGGATCTGCGGAGCGCGGGCCGGGACGTCTTCCTGGATCTCAAGTACCACGACATCCCCAACACCGTGGCCAAGGCCGCCGTCCAGGCCGCGGCCCTCGGGGCCTCCCTCTGCACCGTCCACGCCGCCGCGGGCCGTGCCGCCCTGACCGCCGCCGCCGAGGCCCTGGCCCGGGTCCCGGTCTCCCCCGCCGCCGCCGACGGCCGCCGTCCCGCCCTTATGGCGGTCACGGTGCTGACCAGCATGTCCGCCGGCGAGCTTCAGGAGACCGCGCCCTCCCCCGACTCCCTGGCCGACCGGATCGCGCGCCTGGCCGCCCTGGCCTGGGATTGCGGATGCGACGGCCTCATCTGTTCCGCCGCGGACCTGCCGGCCGTGAGATCGGCCGTGGGCCCTGCGCCCCTGGTGGTGACCCCCGGCATCCGCCCCGCCGGAGCCGGGAAGGACGACCAGCACCGCATCGCCACCCCCGCCCAGGCCGTGCGGGACGGGGCGGACTTCCTGGTGATCGGCCGCCCCATCACCCAGGCCCCCGATCCGGCCGCCGCCATCGCGGCCATCGCCGCGGAGATCGCCGCGGCCTGACCCTTGACCCCGATTCCCGCAGGAGGGGATCCCCGATGACTCAAGAGATGATGCAGGACAAGGTCCTCAACCTGATGTCCGAACTTGGAGCCCTGCACGAGGGCCACTTCCTGCTGAGCAGCGGACTGCACAGCGACAAGTACTTCCAGTGCGCCCGCATCCTCCAGTTCCCCGAGCTGGCCCGCGAACTGGGCGCCGCGATGGCCGGTTTCTTCCCCGGCGCCGGCTACGACCTGGTGGTGAGCCCCGCCCTCGGCGGCATCCTGATCGGCCACGAGGTGGCCCGCGCCCTGGGGCGCCGTTTCGTCTTCACCGAGCGCAAGGACGGCCGGATGATGATCCGGCGCGGCTTCGAGATCGCCGAGGGCGAGAAGGTGGTCATCGCCGAGGACGTCGTCACCCGGGGCACCAGCCTGCTGGAGGTGGCCTCGGTGGTCGAGGCCGCCGGCGGCAAGGTGGTCGGCCTGACCAGCATCATCGACCGCACGAGCGGCGAGGTCGAACTGCCCCTGCCCCTGCAGTCGCTGGCCCGGGTGTCGGTCCGGACCTGGGCCGCCGAGGCGTGCCCCCTGTGCCAGGCGGGCAAGGAACTGGTCAAGCCCGGCAGCAGGGGGAACTGAGACCCATGGCCGCCGGCCCTCCGAACCCTTTGGCGGGCCGCGGACCGGCGGTCGCGGGCATCCTGGCCGCCCTGCTGTTCCTGGCCGTCTGGACCCCGCTGCAGACCGAACGCGCCGTCCCGCCCACGAGCGACCTCTACACCCATCTCTCGGTCGCCCGGCACCTGCTGCGGGGGGACGGGTTCCTCACCGACGTGACCTATCCCCTCTCCTTCGCCTTCCCCTTCGCCCGGACGCTGCCTCAGCCGTTGATCCACCGCATGCCCGGGTTCGCCGCGCTGCTGACCTTGCCCGTGGCCGCGGCCGGCGGGGATCCGGCCCGGGCCGTCGTCTTCACCCAGGTGTTCATGGCCCTGATCCTGGCGGGGATCGCCGGCCTGGGAGTCTGGGGTCTGGTGCTGCGGGGGCGGGGGCGCGGGACGTGGTTGTGGCTGGTCCTGCTCGGCGCCAGTCCCCTGTTCGCGTTCGCCGTCGAGTGGGGCCACGACGAGCTGGCGGCCGGCGCCCTGCTGCTGGGGATCCAGCTCGCCCTGGCCCCCGGCGAAAACCCGGGCCCCCGGCGGGTGGGCCTGATGGCCGGCCTGCTGGCGCTGATCCGCCTGGAGCTGATCTGGATCCCGGTGCTCTGGTGGTTGGCGCGCTGGGGCAAAGACCGCCGCTTCTGGCTAATGCTGGCGGTCCTGGCCGCGGTGATGGCGCCCTGGTCCCTCCGGAACCTCAGGGTCACCGGCCAGCCCTTCTTCACCCTGCAGGGGGTGGCGGAGCACGCCAAGGACACCCGGACCTTCCCCGGGTACACCGTCTACCGGGGCCTGGAGCCCCAGCCCCTGGTCGAATCCCTGCGCCGGGACCCGGAGGCCCTGGCCCGCAAGGCCGCCCGCGGCCTGAGGTTCTACCGCGACGATCTGACCCGGCTGATGCCCTGGCCCTGGCTGGCGGTCCTGGCGGCCGTTCCCCTGGCCGGGCTGCTGCGGCCGTCAGGTGGTGCCGCCGCCCCTGGGCGGGTCCGGATTCCGCCCCTGGGGCCGGCCGCCGTCACCCTGGTCCTGATGATCGTGCTCTACGCACCCTTCGATCACGACCTGCGGCACCTGATCCCCCTGCTGCCCGTCCTGTTCTGGGAACTGAGCCGCACCCTGGCCGGCGTGCGCTGGCCCGGCCATCCCCGCCGGGCCTGGCTGCGCGGGCCGGTTCTCGGCGCTTGCGGCCTGATCCTGGCCTTCCTGCTGCCCTGTCCCCTGCCCGGCTGGGAATCGGCGGCGGCCGACGCGGCCCGCCGGCAGACCCTGGTCGCGGCCGCCGTCGAGGAGGCGCGGTCGACCCGGCAGGGCGTCCTGTTCTTCGAATACTCGGCGGTGCCCTGGTACGCGGATAGACCGGGTGTTTGGTCACCCTTGAACACCGAGGTCCGGCAGAAAATCCTGGACACAACGTTCCTCCTCCCCCAAGCCGAAAAAGCTGAATAAGACCTGTCCAAAATAGGTTTTCAGATTGAGGTGTCCCAAGTCAAAACCCCATCTGCGCCGAAAGGGGCGTTATCTTGGCTCGGGCGCCTTCTTGTTTTCTGATAATGGTATCCAAAATCGCCCCCTGGGGGACCTACATCCCCGAAAACAGCCTTCAATCCAGGTTTCCCGTGCTGTTTTGGAATTTCTGGGTAAACCGATCCTCCTTCCCAGGCGCCGGCGGCCGGTGGGTTCTCCGTCAGGCTGCGTCCCTTGAGTACCGGCTGTGCAGTCCGCCGACCATCGGTCTTCCCTTCACGGGTCCCAGCTCGAGTGGTTCGACCGGTCTTCCATTGGGGTATCCTTGTCCAGCCCCCGCCCGGTGGGCCACCCTGGGAGCAGATGTCTTCGGGGTTTCAGGTTTTGGACAGCAGAAAGGGGGCCTGACCCCGGGCAGGCAGAAAAACCCGTCCCAAACAGGGGATCGGGGCGGGTTCAGGGGGGGACAAAGGGAAAACCGATTGGACTTCGACAACCGGATCTGAGACCAACCATTCCACAATGTTGAACAGAAGCCTGATTTCGTCCTCGTCAAGTTCTGCGGGATAATAAGACCAGTACATGGGTGTGGTGTCCCCGTAGAAAACAGCCCTGCCGAAATCTTCGAAAACCGCAATGGCCGTCGGAGCTTCGGGGCACAACCGGGAATAAGCATCCTCATCACCGCGGGCGATGGGAACAGCAGGAGGCGAAACCTCCAGACATAAGCCGGCATCATGCCCGAATTCACCTGATCTGCTGCACCCCCCCCATCTCCAATTCCAGCAGGCGCTCCTTGGCGTCCAGTCCTCCCCCGTATCCCGTCAGGCTTCCGCCGGCGCCGATGACCCGGTGGCAGGGCACGACGATGGACAGGGGATTCCTGCCGTTCGCCGCCCCCACGGCCCGGACGGCGGTCGGTTTCCCTATCCGACCCGCCAGGTCCCCGTAGGTGATGGCGCTTCCATAGGGGATGCGCAGGAGTTCCCGGCGGACATCCTTCTGGAACGGCGTCCCCGCTGAAGCCAGAGGCAGATCGAAGGTCCGCCTCAGCCGAGCGAAGTACTCGGTGAGTTGACGCTCGGCGGTGACCAGCACCGGATCGGGCGGCCCGGCCAGCGCCCCTTCGAGGAGCGCCGGCCCGCCGTTGCTCTCGTACAGGACGTGGGTCAGGCGCCCATCCAGGGCGCCCAGGTAGAGCAGCCCGACCGGGCTGGAC
>Ga0180009_10001982_pt1 | contig 24269 bp, 20 predicted proteins | sample OS_PC_MetaG_FD_123537 | JGI IMG/M metagenome (GOLD analysis project Ga0180009, IMG submission 123537) | Groundwater microbial communities from the Aspo Hard Rock Laboratory (HRL) deep subsurface site, Sweden - OS_PC_MetaG | ecosystem: Environmental > Aquatic > Deep subsurface > Groundwater...
ATCATCCCGAGGAGGCTGCGGCGGTGGCGGAGGTCGCCGACGTGCTCCAGATCCCCGCGTTCATGTGCCGTCAGACGTCCCTGCTGGAGGCCGCCGGCCGGACCGGGCGCGTGGTCAACGTCAAGAAGGGACAGTTCCTCGCTCCCGAGGACATGGGCCACGTGGCAAGCAAGCTCGAGACCGCCGGCTGCGGCCGGGTGCTCTTCACCGAGCGCGGCACCTTCTTCGGCTACCGCGACCTGACCGTGGACTTCCGGGGCATCCAGACCATGCGGGCCCTGGGACGTCCGGTCGTCTTCGACGCCACCCATTCGGTCCAGACCCCCGGCAGCACCGGAGTGACCACGGGTGGCAAGCCGGCGCTCATCCCCCTGCTCGCCAGGTGCGGCATGGCGGCCGGGGCCGACGCTCTCTTCCTCGAAGTCCATCCGGAGCCCGCACGGGCCCTGAGCGACGCCGGCAGCCAGCTGCCGCTGGAATCCTTCGCCCCCCTGGCGGCGGGCCTGAAGGACTTCCGTGAACTCTACCTCCGGGAGCAGGAATGAGCGGCGCGCTGCCCTGGTACGACCGGACTCCCGCCCAGGAGAAGGCCGCAGCCCGCGATCTGCTGGGACCGGATCTGTCCGCGCTTTTCGGGTCCATCAAGCTGGTCGTCCTGGACGCCGACGGGATCATGACCACCGGGGCCATCAGCTACGGTCCCGGCGGCGAGGCCCTCAAGGAATTCAACAGCCGGGACGGGCTGGGACTGGTCCTGGCGCGGACCGTGGGCCTCAAGTGTGCGGTCCTGACCGGGCGCAACAGCGAAATCGTGGCCCGGCGGTGCCGGGAGCTGCGGTTCGACAGCATCAAGCTGGGGAGGTTCGACAAGGGGGACGCCCTGGCCGAGATCCTGGCCGAGACGGGGGTGCAGGCGGCCGAGACTCTCTACATGGGGGACGATCTGATCGACCTGCCCGTGCTGCACGCCGTGGGGCTGCCGGCGACGGTCCCCGAGGCGCCCGCCGAGGTCAGGGAACGCTGCCGGTACGTGACCACTGCGGGCGGGGGCCGGGGTGCGGTGCGGGAGGTCCTGGACCTGATCCTCAAGGCCTCGGGCCTCTTCGGGGAATCGCTGGCCCGGATCGGCCAGGAAGCCTGGCACCCCCGCCGGGAAGACCTCTCTTCCGATGAGAAGGGGTGAGCCGTGCAGGATATCATGCATCCGAAGACTCCTGATCCCGAATTCACCGACGCCGAACTGGTGGCCATCGGGGCTGCGGCTTTCGCGGAGGAAGCGGCGGCGGTCGCCGCGGTGGGAACCTCGCTCGACGACGGCTTCGCCCGGGCGGTCCGCACCCTCTACGCCTGCAAGGGCATGGTCCTGGTGACGGGACTGGGCAAGTCGGGGATCATCGCCCGCAAACTCGCCGCCACCCTGACCAGCACGGGGACGCCCAGCCACTTCATCCACCCGGTGGAGGCGGCCCACGGCGACCTGGGCGTCGTCCAGGGTTCCGACCTGCTGATCTCCATCAGCCGCAGCGGCAACAACCCCGAGGTCGTGGGCCTGGTGGCCCGGTGCAGGCAGTTCGGCATGACCACCCTGACCATCACCGGAAAGCCTGATTCGGAGCTGGCGCTGGCCAGCCACATCGTCCTGCACACGCCGGTGGAGAAGGAAGCCTGCCCTCTCAATCTGACCCCGACCTCCAGCGCCCTGGCGTCGATGGCGATGGGGGACGCCCTGGTGGTCGCCCTCATCCGCATGCGGGGATTCCGGTCCGAGGACTTCGCCCTGTTCCATCCCAGCGGGGTGCTGGGCCGGCGGCTGCTGATCAAGGTGGCCGAGCTCATGCACTCCGGTCCGGAACTGCCCGTGGTCGATCACACCCTGACCCTGCGGCAATCCCTGCCGGAGATCGTCGGCAAGCGACTGGGGGGCACCTGCGTCATCGACGGGGAGGGGAAGCTGGCGGGGATCTGCGTCGACGGGGACATCAAACGGTTCCTCCTGGCGCGGGAGGATGCCCTGGACCGGCCCATCAGCGAGGTCATGAACCCTCGGCCCACCACCATTCCCGCAGACATGCTGGCGCTGGCCGCCTTGCGGCTGATGGAGAACCGGGAGCAGGGACCGGTGACCCTGCTCATCGTCACGGACGAGGGGAACCGTCCCCTGGGGCTGCTCCACATCCACGACGTCCTGCGGGCCGGACTGTTCTGAACCCGGGCCGGGGTCGTCCATGGGGACACCTCCCTCGCGGGTCCGGTCTTCGCCGGCCATGGGCCCGGACATCCTGCCGGACTCATATGATTCCTCAATTCCCACCGATCATCCTGGCGACAACTTGGTTTTTTCATTAATCTTACATGGTTGGCACAATATGTGCTTGACGCGCGGCTTCCTGCCCGCCAAGCTTGGCTGCGGAGGAATCCCGGGAGGATCGGCCGAGGAGGGTCGGGTGGCTGGACATCCCGTTTCGCCGGCGCGCCGGTTGCGCCGGCGGGCCTACTGGCTCTTGACCCTGGTGTTCCTGGGCCTGGTCCGGGTCTCTCCCGTGTCCTGGGGGCGGTGCTGGGGGCGCTGGTGGGGCCGTCTTGCCCTGCGCTTGCGCAGGCGGGAGCGCCGCCTCGGCCTGGACAACCTGGCCCTGGTGTTTCCCGCGGTGACGACCGCGGATCGGGAGGCGATGCTCAGGCGTTCGGCCCTCGCCCTGGGCCGCAACTTCTTCGACATGATGGCGGCCGGGCGGCTGGCCGGGAAATCCGGTATGGTGAGGGAAGAGCCCTGCCTCGGGGAACCCCCGGAGACCTTCGGCCAGGTCGTGCGGCGGCTCCATCAGCGGGGGCGCGGGGTGCTGATCCTGACCGGGCACTTCGGGTGCTGGGAGTTGCTGGGCGCCTGGATCGCGCTCCGTCTCGCGGAGGAGGGATTGGGGCCGCTGGGCGTGGTGACCGGAACGATCCACAACCCTCCGGTCGACCGCCTTATCCAGGGGCGGCGGCGGGCCCTGGGAATGAAAGTCCTGCCCCGGGAGCAGGGCGCCCGCGGGCTGCTGGAGCACCTCCGTGGCGGAGGCGTGGCCGCCGTCCTGCTGGATCAGAATCTGGCCGGTGATGATCCGGCCGTCCCGTTCTGCGGGCATCCCGCCCCGACCCCCGCGGGTCCGGCCCGGATGGCGCTCAGGCTGGGCACCCCCGTCCTTCCGGTGGCGGTGGGTTGCGATACGGAGACGGGGGTTCACCTGGTGCGGCGCCAGGGGGTGATCGAACCCTGGTGGAACCCCGGCGATCCTGGCTCGGCCAGGCCGCTGGATGAATTCCTCGCCGCCTGGAACGTCGGCCTCGAGGCGTTCCTGCGCCGGAACCCCGCGGAGTGGGTCTGGTTTCATGACCGGTGGAATCTCCGGTCGCGGGTTTGAACAGTCGGAAGGAAGGATGAAACGTGCCTGTCCGGATGGTCATGACGGCGATCCTGCTCCTGGCGGCTCTGGGGGTCGGCGGCTGCCGGGATGCCAGCGAACCCGAGTCACCCGAACCGGGACCGAAGGGGCCGGTGCTCGAGCAGACCTTCTTCGATCAGAACATGATCGAGACCACCGGCGGGGTCCGCAGCTGGATCCTCAAGAGCGAACTGATGCACAAGTACAGCGGGATCGACGACGTGACCCTGGTGACGGTGACCATGGATTTCTACCGGGAGGGGAAGCCCTTCTCCACCTTGACCGCCGACAGCGGCCGGGCCAATCCCCATACCCATGCGGTCCACGTCTGGGGCGACGTCCACCTCGAGAACATCGAGGGGCGCAGCCTCGAGACCGAGGAGCTCTTCTACGACAACGAGACCGAACTGATCACCAACGAGGTCTTCGACCGGTTCGTCTGGGAAAGCGGCGTCGCCACGGGGATCGGGATGGAAGCGACGCCCGATCTGGAGTACTTTGAAATCAAGACCGATTTCGCCAGCGAGGTCGAGGACGCCCCTGCCGAGGAAGGAACTGCGAAGCGATGACCGACCGGCCCGGATCCATCCTCACCGTCCAGGGACTGCGCAAGGTGTACCGGGGCCGGGCCGTGGTCGACGGGATCGACCTCGAGCTCAACCAGGGTGAAATCGTCGGTCTGCTGGGGCCCAACGGGGCGGGGAAGACGACGTCCTTCTACATGATCGTCGGCTTCATCACCCCCGACGAGGGGCTCGTCCATCTCGACGGCAGGGACATCAGCCGGCTGCCCATGTACAAGCGGGCTAGGCTGGGGATCGGGTATCTGCCCCAGGAATCCTCCATCTTCCGCAAGCTGACGGTGGAGGAGAACATCCTGGCCATCCTGCAGACCACGCGCGCCCCGCGGGCCGAGCAGTCGCGGCGGCTGGAAGAGCTGCTCGAGATGATGGGTGTCGGCCACGTCCGCAAGAGCCGGGGCTACCAGCTTTCGGGCGGGGAGCGGCGCCGGGTGGAGATCGCCAGGGCGCTGGTCACCGAACCCAAGTTCATGCTTCTCGACGAGCCCTTCGCCGGCATCGATCCCATCGCCGTCGCCGACCTGCAATCGGTGGTGGTGCAGCTGAGGGACAACGGGCTGGGAGTTCTGATCACCGACCATAACGTCCGGGAGACGCTGAGCATCACGGACCGTTCCTACATCCTGTTCGACGGGAAGATCGAACTGGCGGGTTCGGCTGCGGAGATCGTGGGCTCGGAGAAGGCCAGGGCCATCTACCTGGGCGAGAAGTTCCAATTATAGAGGGCCGGGCGGCCCCACCCCGCCGGGAACGGATCCCCGGGGGGACGACCAAAGGACGGATGCGATGGGTCCGAACATCGGCTTGAGACAGAGCATGCAGCTGCGCCAGCAGCTGGTCATGACCCAGCGGCTGCAGCAGGCCTTGAAGCTGCTCCAGGTTCCCACCCTGGAACTGGAGCAGATCCTGCGCACCGAGCTCCAGGGCAACCCCCTGCTGGAGGAAGTGGAGCCGGAGGAGGAACTGGAGGAGGAGACCAGGCTGGACAACGAGGTCTCGGAACTGGAGGAGACCGGAAGGGACCAGGAACGGGAGCCTCAGGACGAGAACCGGGACTGGGGGGACAGCTGGGACGAGGGCTTCCGCGGCGTTTCCAACGAAATCGGCTACGAGGAGGAGGACGAGCTCGAACGGCCCCAGAAGTACGTCCCCTCCGGCCAGGAAGCCCTGGCCGATCAGCTCCAGCTGGCCGTCCCCGAAGGTCTCGAGCGGCGGATCGGCGAATACATCATCGGCTGCCTCAACGGTGACGGCATGCTGGCCTGTCCGGTGGCGGAGATCGCGGCCTACTTCGAGGTCGACGAGGCGGCCGTGGAGGCGGTGCTGCGGATCATCCAGGGCTTCGATCCGCCTGGCGTCGCCGCCAGGGACCTCCAGGAATGCCTGCTGCTGCAGCTGGAGGCCAAGGGCCTGGAGGAGTCGGACGAAGCCCACGTCATCCGCCACCACTTCGAGTCCCTGAAGAACCGCAAGTTCGGCGACATCGCCCGCGAGATGAAGATCACCCCGCACGAGGTCCAGGACATCGCCAAGCGGATCGGCGAACTGGATCCCCGGCCCGGAATGGCGGCCGAGAGCGAGGGGGCGCGGGTCATCGTTCCCGATCTCGAGGTGGTCCGGGTCGACGAGGGCAGCGACGAATACGTCGTGTACCTCAACGACGGCAACCTGCCCCAGCTCCGCGTCAGCCAGGCCTACGAGCAGAGCGGCGTCAGCAGCGAGGACACGGTCAAGTTCATCGACGAGAAGCGGCGTCACGCCGAATGGGTCATCAAGACCATCGAGCAGCGCCGGCGGACCATGATCAAGGTGATGGAGGCCATCGTCGAGGAACAGCGGGATTTCTTCGAGAAGGGCGCGATCGCGCTAAAGCCCTTGACCCTGCAGCAGGTCGCATCGAAGATCGGGATGCACGAATCCACCGTGTCGCGGGTCACCCGCCAGAAGTACGTCCAGACTCCCCGGGGTGTCTTCCCCTTGAAGTTCTTCTTCAGTGCGGGGCTGGATTCCCGATCCGGGGTGGAGGTCGCCGCCAAGGCGGTGAAGATCATGATCCAGGAGATCATCGAGAAGGAAAACCCGGCGAAGCCGTTGTCCGACAAGAAGATCGTCGATATGCTCCAGGAGCGCGGGCTGCAGATCGCCAGGCGCACCGTCGCCAAGTACCGGGAGCAGATGGGAATTCTCAGTGCAAGGATGCGAAAGCAGTTCTGACCCCGTGGGGCATCCGCCCCGATGAAGGAGGACGCCATGCAGATGGAAATCATCGCCCGCCATTTCACCCTCGGCGAGGAACAGCGGGAAGAGATCGAGAGCTCCCTCGAGAAGCTGGAACGGTTCAGTCCCCGGCCGGTGCAGAACATCAAGATCACCCTGGTCCACGAGGCGGGGATGTTCAGCGCCGATGCGGCCCTTTTCCTCAAGAACAACGAGTTCCGGGCCAAGGCCGAGGGAGCCGAGCCCGAATTCGCCGTCAACGATCTGGTGGAGAACCTGAGGGTCCAGCTGTCCAAGTTCAAGGGCAAGATCAGCGGCAAGCAGAAGGGCGAGGAGGGCGGCCTCGGCAGGGCGATGCTGGCCGACGGTCCCCTGGGTTCCGGCGACAGCCGGCCCGAGGGCTTCGTCCTGCGGGACATGGACGTCGAGTCCGCGAAGGAGGCCTTTCTGGCGGGGAGCCTGCCCTTCCTGGTCTTCCGCAACATCGAGACCTCGGGGGTGGGTGTGATCTACCGGAACGAGGACGGCGGGATCGCTCACATGGAGGCCGTTGGAGCTTGAGGGGCCGGCACGTTGCACAGGGAGACACCATGCCCGAGGTCACGGTGCAGAAGCTCTACCAGGAGCTGAGGGTCCCGTTGCTGCTCGACCTTCTGGGGGAGATGCCTGACGAACCGGTCGTGATCCGGGCCAAGGACGTCCACCGGCCGGGCATGGCCCTCATGGGATTCGCGGAGAACTTCCTGCCGCAGCGCATCCAGGTCTTCGGGGAATCCGAGACCGCCTACCTGACCACCCTCGAACCCGGGGAACAGCGGACCGCGGTCCAGCGCGTGCTCGACCTCGAACCGCCGGTCATCTTCATCGCCATGGACCAGTCCGTACCTCCTCCGATCCTCCAGCTGGTGAGGGAGCGGAGGTTCCCCCTCATCCGGTCCGCCCTGCCGGCGGTCGAATTCCTCTCCGAACTCGCCCACCACCTCGAGAGGCTGTTCTCTCCCCGGACCGAGGTCCACGGGACCCTGGTGGACGTCTACGGCGTCGGCCTGCTGTTCACCGGGCGCAGCGGCATCGGCAAGAGCGAGTGCGCCCTGGACCTGATCGAACGCGGCCACCGGCTGGTCGCCGACGACATCGTGGAGATCACCCGCACCGGTGAAGATGTCCTGATCGGCCGTTACCGGGAGGTGCTGCGCCACCACCTGGAAATCCGGGGCGTGGGCGTCATCGACGTCCAGGCCATCTTCGGCATCCGGTCCATCCGCATGCAGAAGCGGATCGAGGTCGAGGTCCAGCTCCAGGAATGGGACGACGACGCCGACTACGAGCGGAGCGGGCTGGAGAACCGCTTCACCGAGATCCTGGGCGTGAGCATTCCCCAGGTAGCGGTGCCGCTTTTCCCCGGCAAGAACATCACCGTCATCAGCGAGGTCATCGCGCTGAACTTCATGCTCAAGGTCTACGGCTACGACGCCGCCCAGGTACTGAACGAGCGCATCCTGGAGACCATGCGCTCCAGCGATCGCCTGCGCGGCTATCTGGACCAGGATCGGGAATGATGGCGCCCGGCCCCGGCCGGGCCGGGAACAGGGCTGTCGGAAAGGCGGACACCATGCGTGGACTTGTCATGACGCACGGAGGGATCGGGCGGGAACTGGTCAACGTCATCGCCATGATCATGGGCGAGGTCAGCGGGCTGACGGCCATGTCCAACCACGGCAAGTCGGCCCAGGACATCACCACGGAGATCAAGGGCTGGCTGGCCGAGGAGCCGGGGGAACACGCGGTCATCTTCATCGACGATTACGGCGGCAGCTGTGCCAACGCCGCGCAGCTCGCCTGCGGGCCGGAGCCGCAGGCCGCCATCCTCAGCGGAGTCAACCTGGCCATGCTCCTGGGATTCGTGACCTGGCGGGAAGGCACCGAATTCCCCGTGCTGGTCCGGAAGCTGGTGGACAAGGGGCGCGAGGCCATCACCACCGTCGGGGTGCGTTGATGGGTGTCGTCCTGGCCCGGATCGACGACCGCCTCATCCACGGACAGGTGACCGTCGGGTGGTGCCAGCAGCTGAGGCCCGACCGGATCCTTCTGGCCGACAACGCCATCGCTGCGGACGAGTGGCAATCCGAGATCTACCGCTGTTCCGTTCCTCCCTCCACCGCCGTCTCGGTCATGTCCATCGCCGAGTCCGTCGCTCACCTGAAATCCCGCGCCGCCGGCGAGGAACGCATCCTGGTATTGACGGGATCCGTCTTCGCCATGGCCGAACTGGTGCGGCTGGGGGCTCCCATCTCCGTCGTCAACGTGGGGGGACTCCACTTCGCCGCCGGCAAGAAGGAGCTGTTCCCCTTCGTCTATCTCGACCCCATGGACCTGCGATCCCTGCGGCGGCTGCTCGATCTGGGCGCCGAACTCAGGGCGCAACAGGTGCCCGGGGGCCGGGATTTCCCCCTGGACCTGGACCACGTGCAGGAAATGGAGGCCAGGTTCTGATGGATGCGGCCCCGGCCCTTCTCCTGGCCGATCCTGGATGGCTGCAGCTGGGACTGGTCTCCCTGCTTGCCGGCCTGCTCTGCCTCGACGAAACCGCGGTCGCCCAGACCTGGGTCAGCCAGCCGTTGCCGGCCGGGGTGTTGACGGGATTGCTGGTGGGGGATCCGGTGCTCGGTCTGGCGGTGGGGCTGCCCCTGCAGCTGGTGATGATCGGCAACCTGCCCGTGGGGCAGTCGTTCACCGGCGATTCCACCACCGCAGTGGTGGCGGTGGTGGGGGCCGCAGGTGCGGCCGGGGTCAGCCTCGCGCCGGCCCTCCAGGGCCAGACGCCCGCGGCCCAGGGCCTGCTGGGTTGGCTGCTGCTCGCCGCCGGCCTGCTCAGCCTGGCAGGGCACCGCATCATCCAGGCGGAGCGTTCGGCCCACGACGTCTGGATGTTGCAGGGACGCCTGACCCTGCGCGACGGCTCCCTCAGGCGGATGGAGTTCATGCACCTGCGGTGCCTTGGACTCACCTTCCTGAGAGGGTTCGCCGCCTGCCTGCTGTTCACCGTGGTGTTGACATCCTGGTGGCTGCCGGCCTTCTCCTCCCTGGACCCCAGGCTGAGGACGGGGCTCTCCCTGCTGCCCCTGCTGCTGCCGGGCATCGGGATCGGCACCATGGTCGAGAGGTTCGGCTGGCGCCGCAACTGGTCATGGGTCGCGGGGGGGGCGCTGGCCGCCTTCCTCCTGGCCCGGGTCGGGGGGTGGGCATGACGGCGCACGGGGGCTTCGACCGGAAGCTGCGCCTGCGGATCTTCTTCCGCAGCCTCAGCCTGCAGGCCTCCTGGAATCACCAGCGGATGCAGAATCTGGGTCTGCTCTTCAGCCTGTTGCCCTGGCTCCAGAGGCAACCCGCCGACCCGAACCAGAACCGCCTGTTCTGTCGCCGCTATTTCGAGTTCTTCAACACCAACCCCTATCTGGCCAACTTCCTGATCGGCGGCCTGGTGCGGCTCGAGGACGATCGCCGGGCCGGGGTGGATGTGCCCCTGGATCTCATCGCGACCTATCGGGATTCCCTGGGCCGGACCCTGGCCTCCCTGGGCGACCAGCTCTTCTGGCTCGGACTGCGCCCTGCCCTGATCATGGCCGTTTGCCTGGTGGCCCTGACGGGGCACGCCCTGGGTTCGGTGCTCGTGATCCTGGCCTTTGCCGTCATGCAGCTGGCGGTTCGCTGGGCTGCCCTGGGCTGGGGCTATGCCCTGGGCCGGGATATCCTGCGCCTGCTTCGCCACCCGGCCTGGCACCGCGCCATCCGGGCCTCCAAGAAGATCGCCATGACCCTGACCGGAATGGTGGCGGGGACCTACGTGGCGAAGGTCCAGGATTTCTCGGGGGTGCTGGCGGGGGATCTCGTCTGGGTGGGAGTGATCCTGGGGATCGGGTTGCCCCTTTTGATCCGCAAGCGGTTGCCGGGCGAGATCATGCTGCTGGCGGCGACCGCCCTGGCCCTGGCCGCAGGTTTTGCCATTTGACCGGCAGGGAGCTAAATTATGCACCTGAAAACGATAATCCCCTCCGTCAAGGGAATCCGGACTTGAAAACAGTGAAAGCCATGGTCGCCGACCCCGTCGGTTTCCACCTTCGCGCAGCCGGCAGGATCGTCAAGCTGACCAAGACTTTTTCCTCCCTGGTGACGATCAGGTACAACGGAAAAGTGGCCAACGCCAAGAGCATCATGGGTTTGGCAAGTCTTGCGGCCGAGTTCGGAACCGAGGTGGAGATCGAGATCGACGGCCCCGACGAGGACACGGTCGCCCCTCTGCTGATCAAGCTCATCGCCGAGGATCTGGCCCATCCGGAGGACGGGAACTGAGGTGGACACGCACCTGGGCATCGCCGCTTCCCCCGGGTACGCCGTCGGGCCGGTGCACCTGATCGCCACCGCCATGCTCGTACCCGAGCGCCGGTCCATCCCCGCAGCCGGCATCGGCACCGAGATCGAGCGCTTCCGGGACGCGGTGGGGTGCGCCCGGTCCGAGATCCAGGAACTCGTGCGCAGCATCTCCCGCGAGCTGGGAGCGGACGAGGGGGAGATCCTGGCCAGCCAGCTCCTCATCCTCGAAGATGAACTGGTCTGGGACGCCACCCTGGCGGTCATCCGCCTGGAGCGGATCAACGCCGAAGCGGCCTTCAATCGTGCGATCGGGGACATCGTCTCCCGGTTCCTGGAGATCGAGGACGAGACGTTCCGCGAACGGGTCACCGATCTCAAGGACGTCGAACAGCGCGTCTTGCGGGGATTCGCCGGCGGCGGTCCGCCGGCGTTCCGGGTCCCTCACCGCCCCTCCGTCATCGCCGCCCGCAACCTGTCCCCCAGCGATACGGCCGCCCTCGGCCGTAACAACGTCCTGGGTTTCGTGATGGACGAGGGGGGAGCCACGAGCCACGTGGCCATCCTCGCCCGCTCCCTGGGTGTTCCCGCCGTGGTCGGCCTCAAGGGGGTGGCGGCTGCCCTGCCGGATGGCCAGACCGTCGGCGTGGACGGGATCGAAGGGAAGGTCCTGGTCGATCCGGACCCGGGCGCCGCCGAGAACCTGAGGTTGCTCAGCCGGCAGCAGGTCGTGGTCAACGAGAAGCTGTCCGGACTCAGGGACCTGCCCGCGGTGACCCCTGACGGCCGCCGCGTGCGCATGATGGCCAACATCGAACTGCCGGTCGAGGTTGACGAGGCTCTGGCCAGGGGGGCCGAGGGCATCGGCCTGCTGAGGACCGAATACCTGTTCTTCCAGCACAAGACCATTCCCACCGAGGAGGACCAGGTCCGGGTCTACAGCGAGATCGTCCGGCGCATGGAAGGCCGGCCGGTCATCTTCAGGACCCTGGACGTGGGGGGGGACAAGGTCAGCGGGTATCTCGGCGCCAAGCGGGAGTACAACCCCTTCCTCGGGTGGCGGGGCATCCGGTTCTCCCTCGCCAACCGTCCCCTGTTCAAGACCCAGATCAAGGCCATCTTCCGGGCGGGGGAACAGGGGCCCATCAAGCTGATGTTCCCCATGATCACGGGCCTCGAGGAACTGCGCGAGGCCCGGGAGATCTGCGCCGAGGCCCTCGTTGAACTGGAGGCCGCCGGGCTGCCCCATGCCCGCGGGGTCGACCTCGGGATCATGGTGGAAACCCCTTCGGCCGTCCTGGCCGCCCCCCTGCTCGCGGCCGAATGCGACTTCTTCAGCATCGGCAGCAATGATCTCATCCAGTACACCCTGGCGATGGACCGCGGCAACAGCCGGGTGAGTTACCTCTACCAGCCCCTGCATCCGGCCATCCTGCGGAGCATCCGGGCGGTCGTGGAGGCGGCCCACGCGGCCGGGATCTGGGCCGGCCTGTGCGGGGAGATGGGATCGGAGACCCGCCTGGCGGAGGTCCTGCTGGGGCTTGGGCTGGACGAGATCAGCACCCACGGGGCCGCCCTGCCCAAGATCAAGCAGGTGATCCGCTGGACCGATTCGGGCGAGGCCCGCGATCTCGTCGCCGCACTGCTGCAGACCGTGACCTCGGCCGAGGCCAACGCCTACCTTGCCGACTACATCGCCGAACGCAAGCGCCGGCGCCTGGAGGAACAGCCGTGACCGACGACCGCCAGCCCGGGCTCCGGTCCATGTTCGACCTCGTGGGCGACCTGCCCCGCCAGATGCTCGAGAGCGCCGGACTTGCGGGGCTGGACCGGATCGCCGCCGCCCCGCCGGTTCCGGGCAAGCGGGCGATCCTGTGCGGCATGGGCGGGTCCGCCATCGCCGGGGATCTCGTCCAGCCTTTGCTGGAGGCAGGATCCTGCTCCCTGACCGTCTGGCGCGACTACGGCCTGCCCGGGTGGTGCGACGGGGGAGACCTGGTCATCGCCAGCTCCTATTCAGGCAACACCGAGGAGACCCTTTCGGGTGTGGAAGCCGCCCTGGCCCGGGGTTGCCCGGTCGTGGCGGTCAGCTCGGGCGGCGCCCTGACCGAACTCGCAGGGAGCCATGATTTCCCCGTGGTGACCTTGCCTGGCGACCTGCCTCCCCGCGCGTCCCTCGGGTACGGGCTGGGGGCGCTGGTCCGGATCCTGGGCCACCTGGGCGTGGTGGTTTCCGCCGACCTGAAGATCGCGGCCGCGGCCCGCTGGCTCGAGGCCGCCGCGGGCCACCGCGGGCCGGGAATCCCTCCTGCCGGACCGGACCCCGACGGCTGGCCCGATTGCGCCGACCTGGCGGCCGACCTGGCGGGCAGGCTGCCGGTGATCTTCACCGCCGGTGAGGAGGCCCACGCCGCCGGCTTGCGCCTCAAGGCCCAGTTGAACGAGAACGGCAAATCGCCGGCCCTGCTGGCTGAGTTTCCCGAACTCGACCACAACGACCTGGTGGGCTGGGAGCCCGGCACGGTGGCTCCCACGGACTGCCGCCTGATCGTCCTGGATTCCGGTCCGGACCCGGAGGGACGCCTCGGCCTTCGCGTGCGGACCACCCTGGACCTGCTTGCGGGCCAGTTTCCCGAGCCGACGGTCCTGCGCCCCGCCGGGGACCAGCCCCTGGCCAGGATCATGTCCCTGGTCCAGTACGGCGATTTCCTGTCCTGTCACCTGGCCGCCCGGCGGGGTCTCGATCCCGTCCCCGTCGAACGGATCGAGCGGCTCAAGCGGGTCCTGGCCCGGGGGTCACAGCCCCGGGAAAGCGGCCGTCGCCCCGAGGAGTCCTGATGAAGGCAGTCATCCCCGCCGCCGGGATCGGCACCCGGCTGCGGCCTCATACCCTCAACAAGCCCAAGGCCTTGTTGCCGGTGGCCGGAAAGCCCATCCTGGCGCACATCATGGATGACCTGACCGACGCCGGCATCGACGGCTTCGTGCTGATCGTCGGTTACCACGGCGACGAGGTCCGCCGCTGGTTCGAGCGGGAGCGCCCCGGACTCGACATCACCTTCGTGGAACAGAAACAGCGACTGGGGCTGGGGCACGCCATCTGGACGGCACGGGAGGCCCTGGGCGACCAGGCCTTCTTCTGCATCCTGGGGGACACCATCCTCAAGGCCGACTACGCCGCCCTTCTGGGCAGCGACAGGAGCTTGATCGCGGTCCGGGAAGTCGCCGATCCCCGGCGCTTCGGCGTGGTGGAGATGGCCGGCGAACGGGTGGCCCGCTTCGTCGAGAAACCCGACGTTCCGCCCAGCAACCTGGCCATCGTGGGCGCCTACCTGTTCCGCGACGCCCCCGCCCTCTGGTCGGGCCTGGACCGGGTGGTGACAGGGGACCTCCGCACCAAGGGCGAGTACCAGCTCACCGACGCCCTGCAATTCATGGTCGAGGACGGAGTGCATTTCACCATCGCCCCGGTCACCGACTGGTACGACTGCGGAAAGCCGGAAACCTGGCTGGAGACCAACCGGATCCTGCTGGACCGGGCGGAGAAAGGGTTGGCCGACGCCCAGGTGATCCCTCCCTGCCACATCGCGGCCGATGCGGTCATCAGGGGCTCCCGGGTGGGACCCTACGTGTCCATCGGATCGGGAACGGTGGTGGAGGACTGCGTGCTGAGCGACTGCGTGATCGGGGACGGGGCCACCCTGCGGCAATGCAGGCTTGACCGGAGCCTGATCGGTAACGAATGTACCCTGGAAAAGTCCGCCGGCAGGATCAATGTCGGCGATTTCTGTGACGTGCGCGGTTCCTGATGGTCGGGTAGCCGGCGCCGGAAGAGAGGCACAATGAGCGAGAGACACCTGTTCACCAGCGAATCCGTGACCGAAGGGCATCCGGACAAGATCGCCGACCAGATCAGCGACGCCGTGGTGGACGCCATCCTGACGGACGATCCGGACGGCCGGGTCGCCTGCGAGACCCTGGTCACCACGGGACTCGTCTTCCTTGCCGGGGAAATCTCGACCCGGACCTACGTGGAATTGCCCGAACTGGCCCGGGGAGTCATCCGGGACATCGGCTACACCTCCTCGACCATGGGCTTCGACGCGGATTCCTGCGCGGTCAACGTCTCCATCGACAAGCAGTCGCTGGACATCGCCCAGGGCGTGGACACCGGGGGGGCCGGCGATCAGGGCCTGATGTTCGGCTACGCCTGTCGCGAGACCGAGGTCCTGATGCCCTTGCCCATCACGCTGGCCCACCGTCTGGCCCGCCGCCTGTCCCTGGTGCGCAAGGACGGCACCCTGCCCTGGGCCCGCCCCGACGGCAAGACGCAGGTGACCGTGGCCTACGAGGGAAGCAAACCCGTGGCCGTCACGGCCGTCGTGGTATCGACCCAGCATGATGCGGCGGTGGGGAATCCGGAGATCCATGAAGGGATCCTCACCCACGTGATCGAGCCCGTCCTCGGCGACTTCGGTGTGGAGCACGAGGGGATGGATATCTTCATCAACCCCACCGGGAGGTTCGTCACCGGCGGGCCGGTCGGCGACTGCGGGCTGACCGGGCGCAAGATCATCGTCGACACCTACGGGGGATCGGCCTGCCACGGGGGAGGGGCCTTCAGCGGGAAGGACACCACCAAGGTGGACCGCTCGGCGGCCTACGCCGCCCGGTACCTGGCCAAGAACGTGGTGGCCGCCGGCCTGGCCGACCGTTGCCAGCTGCAGATCGCCTACGCCATCGGCGTGGCCGAGCCGGTCTCCGTATCGGTCGAGACCTACGGCACGGGCACCGTTCCCGACGACTTGATCAACAGGGCCCTGCGGAAGGTGATGGACCTGACCCCGGCCGGTATCATCAAGCATCTGGATCTGCGGAAGCCCGTCTTCCGCCAGACCGCGGCCTACGGCCATTTCGGTCGCGACGACGTGGAATTCACCTGGGAGCGGACGGACCTGGCTGAAGCCCTCAAGAAGAACGTCTAGATCAGGCGGTCTCCTGCGAAAAGGAGCAGGGCCCTTCGGGGCCCTGCTCCTTCGTTCGAAACGCCGGGGGCGCGGCTGCCGCTCAGGGAGCCTCGCTCACCACGAAGTGCAGGGTGTCCCTGCGGGTCACGGCCCAGGCGGGATAGGTCATGGCCAGGACGACGTCGTACTCGCCGGCTTCGGGGAAACTGAAGACGGGGTTCTTCGTGCTGTAGACGTACTGGAACCACTCGTCATCGTCCGGATTGAAGGGGTCGCCTTCGTCCAGGAATCCGTAATCCATGTCCCACTTGAAGCTCAGCTTGACGTAGTCCCCGGACATCTCCTCGTCGATCGCGGTGGCGGGATCGTCGGGAACGTATGTGTCGGGGTCGATGTCGCAGGATGACGCCAGGCAATCGAAACGGATGGTGTCCGCGGTGGTCACGATCCCGCCGGGGAAGTTGCTGAAAGCCTCGATGACGAGGCTGTCGGCGAGGGCCCGGACGGGATAGGTGATGGTGGTGGTGTTGCCCGAGGGGTCCTCGGCCCGGACGGTGACGAGGTAGTCACCGGGATCGGTGTAGCGGTTGTAGGCGATGGACGTGTTCGCCGTGTGGCCGTCGCCGAAGCTCCAGGTGATGTCCAGGTTGTTGTTGCCGCCGGTGGGGCTGCCGCCCTCGTCGCCTCCGGAAACGACGGCGTAGCCCTCGACCAGGAGAGGGACCACCCCGCAACCCGGGGTGACGTTGATCCGCGTGAAGGCGGGCTTGGATTCGTCGTTGCATCCGGTCAGACCGGCGCACGCGAGCACGACAGCCGGAAGCAGGATCAAACAGGCGCGTTTCATGAGATTGGTATTCTCCCTGTGGGGTGGCTGGAAACGGGTGATCCCGGGGCTGCCGCCCCGGAGGATCGCCCCCTGCCTGGTCGCATCAATTTAGGAAACTAGGATAGCCGGCACAAGCCGTCCAGTCAAATCCCCTGACCCTGCGGCCCCGGCCGGTCTCGTCAGCGGCGGGCCCTCAGGAACAGGACCAGGAACAGCGTGAGGAAGAAGACGTTGCCTGCCCAGGCGGACAGGACCGGGGGCAGGGTGCCCGAATGGCCGAAACTCTTGCCGAAGTTCATGAACATGTAGTAGCCGAAGCTGATCAGCAGCGTCAGGCCGAACCCCGACGCGACGGTGGTCTTGCGGGGCCCGGAGGCCAGGACCACCCCGATGAGGGCCACGATGAGGTTGACCCAGGGGAAGGCCAGCTGGAACTGGATGTCCACCAGGGCGGTGGTGGGATTCCCCCCGCTTTCCCGGATGAGTTCCGCGTGGTCCCGCAACTGCCGGATGTTCATGTCCTCCTGCCGGATGCGGTCCCGGTAGAACCCCTTCGGATCGATGGTCAGATCGGTTGCGGTCAGGCGGGCGTAATGGGTCGTGATCTCCTCCTCGCCACGGAATTCCCGCTTGACCACGCCCACGAGGGTCCATTGCCTGCCGTTCCATTCGGCCCGGTCGGCGTCGATGCGCTCGACGACCTTCGCGCCGTCCACGGTCATGATCTTCAGGCCCCGCAGGATGCCCGTTTCGGGGTCGAACTTGCGTGCGTAGTACTTGCGGTCGTCGGGTCCCCGGATGGCGATGTGCTCGGTGGGGTTGATGGTGTCGGGGTTCTTGTGGATCTCCACCTCCCAGACCTTGTGCATCCGCACGTTGGCCTCGGGCAGGACGTACTCACGCCAGGCCATGGATCCCAGGGACAGGAGGAAGGCCACGGCGATCAAAGGGGCGCACACCTGCAGGAGGGAGCGGCCGGCGGCGAAGAGGGCCGTCATCTCCAGGTAACGGGCCATGGTCCCCACGGTGAAAAGGACGGCCATGAGGGTGGCGACGGGCAGGACGGTGTCGATGGTCCAGGCGCTCTTGTACAGGTAGTACCGGAGGACCATGGAGAGGCCGGCGGAATTGTCCACGAAGCTGCCCATGTGGTCCAGCAGGTCCATCAAGGTGAAGAGGACCAGGGTCCCGATCAGGGTGTGGCCCAGGTTGCGGAGGAAGGTGGAAAGCAGGTGGCGGTCGATGATGGTCATCGGGGGATGCATTCCCCGTCCTGGCCGGTCCCGGGACTTCCGGCCCGCGGACTCACGGCCTTCGGACTTTTGGGCTTGAGGGTGATGCTCACCACAGAGGATTCCTTCACCGTCTTGACGAAGATGGGGACGCCCACCGCCAGCAGGACGAAGTTCGCGGACCACATGGCCAGGAAGGGGTCCAGACGGCCCCGGTCGGCCATCTTCTCGCCCCCCACCAGGAACAGGTAATATACCAGGAACACCGCGATGGCCAAGGAGGCGCTGATGCCCTTCCCGCTGCGGCTGGTGGTAACCGCCATGGGGACGCCCAGGACCGCGAAGACCACGCAGGCGAAGGGTATGGAGAACTTCTTGTGGAACTCCACCAGGTACTTGTTCTCCTTGACGACGTAGGTGTCCAGCACGCGGGTCTGGAACTGGGCCTGCTCGGCGACCCGGCGGACCTTCGTCCTGGTCTCCTCGAACCGCTCCTCCCGGATGCGGGGCTTGCGATTGGTCTTGGGGTTGCCGTCCTCCGAGGCGAGGACCATCTTCCGGCCGGCATCGCTGAGCAGGTTCCATTCCCAGCGCAGGAAGGATCCGGTGATGTCCCGGACGCGGTCGTTCACCCCGTCCTGCATCTTGCGCTCCTCGCCTGCGGCGGCCAGCAGTTCGTTCAGATCCATCTCCCGGTCGGTTTTCGCCTTGCGCTCGGTGCGCTGGAGATCCTGCTCGGCATCGGTGATGGTCCGGTTGTGCTGGGAGAAACGGATCACCTGGTACTTGTCGGGTTCGTTCTTGTCCTGCTTCTCGTGGGTCTCCCCGTCATGAAGCTCCAGGGTCATCAGGTCGTTCTCGTGGTCGGTGATGATGCGGCCCCAGGCGGCGAAGGTCATCCGGGGGGAGAGGTCCCCGGGGCCCTCCTTCTCGATGATGGTGACGTCCTCGATGCGGCCGGTGATGTCGTCCTTGCTTCCCACGAAGATGGTCATGCGGTCGTTCAGGTCGGTGAACTGCTGGGGCTGGATCTGGAGCATGGGCTTGGTCCGGTTGATGTCCTGGATGAGGCCGGCCAGGGTGTGATTCATCCGGGGGAAGAAGAAGTGGTTGTAGGCGGTGAGGGCGAGGGCGACCAGCGCGGCCCCGAGCAGGAGGGGCCGGAGAAGGGCATAGAGGCTCACGCCGCTGGCTTTCAGTGCGGTAATTTCATTGTCGGCAGCGAGTTGGCCCACACCCATGAGGACCGCCACCAGGACCGACATTGGTATGGATAATGCAAAGGTATGGGGAAGGCTGAGGAGCAGGACCTGGGTCGCGACCCAGAAGGGTACCCCTTTCGTCACAAAGAGATCGACGAAGCTGAACAGGGTGTCTATCATCAGCAGGAAGGTGATGACGGACAACCCGAAGAAGAACGGACCTTTGACCGATGAGAGCAAGTGTCTGTTTATCAGGTACATACAGCCCTTTCGGCCGGTTGCGTTCCTCGGTGTCTCCCGAACCGCGGGTTCACCTTTGATTCCGGGCTCTTCCCGAAAACCTGGGTGCTGATCGTCAGGGACTGGACCCCGGCTTCACGGCGGGGTGGGTTCCCCCCTGCCGGGGTCCCGGAAGGGCGGGAGTGAATCTGGCCGGTCCTGGGGTCAGGATGACCATTTTCGGGGACGAATTCAAGCTCCATCCGCACATCAGATTCTCCCGGTACGCAGCCGTGAGGGGAAGCAAGCTTGGTCCAGGCACTCGCCAGCGAGAGGAACCGCGCCGTGCGCCCCTTCATGGGGGCTCCGGCCCGGCGCGTGGGGGTACGCCGCCAGCCGATCCTTGGCTTTCTTTTGCTGTTGCTTCTTGCCGCCCGATCCGGCCTCGCCGATCCGTCCTACCAGGGCCCGCTTCTCTACGGCCTCGACCCGGTGATCCGGGCCACCGACGATCCCCGCCTCCTGGGCCTCGAGCGTCTGGTCCTGCTGGAGCGCATGAAGGGCCTGGGGGTCGAACCCCGCCGGACGGGGATAACGAGGCCCGGTCTCGAAAGTTCCCTGAGGTCCATCTGGCTCGAGAAATCCCGGGTGGATCTCGTTCGGATGGAGCACCTGGTCGAGTACCACGGTCCCGTCGGGCTGCTGATCGAGATCAGGCATCCCAAGTTCTTCTTCCTGTTCCCCGCCCCCGAGACCCTGCCCGGGGGATTCCAGTACTACCCGCCCCGTCCCCTGGGCAACCCCCTGGTCGAGGTGTTCGTCGACGACATCGAGGCCGGGATGGCGCGGCGCCACGGGGTCGACCAGGTCAGCGGGTGGATCGAGTCCCTCAGCGTCGTGGGCAAGGGCCGCACCCAGCAGTCCGACGGCATCAACCTGACCATCCCCATCAAGCTGCCCCGGACCCTGGAAAAGATCATCGGCCGCGGCGAGAAGACCAGGATCAAGATCAGCGGCCGCGAACACATCTCCCTCAGCGGCGAGAGCACGGTGATCAAGCCGTTCGTGGGCAGCGAACGGGTCCAGAACCAGTCGCTTTTCCCGTCCCTGGACATGGAACAGGAACTTCAGGTCAACCTGTCGGGCACCATCGGCGAGAAGATCATCATCGAGGTGGACCACAACAGCGCGGCCATCGGGCCCGAGGCCACCAAGATCAAGCTGATGTACCAGGGGCTGGAGGACGAGATCATCCAGACCATCGAGAGCGGCGACGTGGGCCTGACCCTGCCGGGCAGCCAGCTGCTGGGCTACAGTTCCAACAAGTCCGGCTTGTTCGGCATCAAGGTGACCGGCCAGGTCGGCCGGGCGGACTTCACCGCGGTGGCATCCAAGCAGAAGGCCGAGTCTTCCTCGAAGAGCTTCAACGCCAAGGGGGGCACGGTCGAGGACCGGATCATCTACTCGTCGGACTATCTCAACAACCGTTTCTTCCGGCTCGACCGCCCCGAGGTCGAGCCGGGCGGGCGGGTGCAGGGCCTGCAGGTCGACCTCAGCTCCCTGAAGATCTACCTGATGATGGGGCCGGGGCCGCTGACCGGGGACGACATCGAGAACGTGGCGGCCTACGTCGACTCCCTGGGCTACCAGTTCTGGAATCCCACCAGCATGGATTTCGAGGACCCGCACATCTACGGCCAGCGCTGGCGCGAGATCACCAGCTACGATCCCCTGCTGGATGCTGACGGCGGGCTGGTGGCCATCGACATGCGCACCCGCATGCAGGACGACGACGTCCTGGCGGTGACCTACAACATCATCGACCAGGCCGGCGCCATCGTCGCCACGGTCGGCGACCGTCCCGGCGCGGCGCCCACCCAGACCCTGCCCGACGCCACCGGGCTCTTCTACCGCCTGAAGCTGCTGAAGGCCCCGGTGAACGACAACCATCCGCACATCTTCAACTACGTCCTGCGGAACATCTACTCCCTGGGCGGAGCCAACATCGATCCCCAGACCTTCAGCCTGCGGATCGAACGGAACACCACGACCGAGGCCCAGCCCCAGATCGACGAGGCGGGTCTCGATTACATCCGCATCTTCGGCCTGGACCGGGAGAACGCCCAGCGCACGGGCGGCCCGGACGGCGTGGTCGACTTCCACAACGAGTATCTCTTCGACCTGAACAAGGGCCTGTTGAAGTTCCCCCTGGACTTCCCCACCCCTTTCGCCGCCGACGGGGACTTGTACGCAGCCTACGCCGATACCCCGTCCTTCGCCTTCGAGCCCGGCACGTTCCTTTACGACAACCAGGCTCCGCGGCTCTACGACCCGGCCGTTCTGCCGACGGAGTACAACCAGTACCAGTTCTTCCGCCTCGTGGCCACCCACGCCTCGGCCAGCAACAACATCAGCCTGGGCGTCTCGAACATCGAGGAAGGCTCGGAATCCGTCACCCTGGACGGCCGGACCCTGACCCGCGGCACGGACTACGAGATCGACTACACCTTCGGCGAGATCACCCTGATGGGAGACAACGCCAACCTGACGCCCGACAGCCAGATCTCGGTCAACTACCAGTACGCTCCCTTCATCGGGGGAGGCAAGACCAGCCTCATGGGGCTGAACCTGGGCTACGATCTGGGCCGGGAGAGCAAGCTCTCGACGACCTGGCTCTACCAGGCGGAGGCGATCGTGGGGGAGAAGGCCAAGCTGGGCGAGGAGCCGAGCAAGAACCTCGTGGGCAACGTCAACTTCAGCAACACCTTCAAGCCCTACTTCCTCACCCACGCGGCCAACTTCCTCAGCCTCAAGAACTCCGACCGGGAGAGCAGCGTCCAGTTCAGCGGCGAGCTGGCGGTCAGCGTCCCCAATCCCAACACCAAGGGGCGGGTGTTTCTCGAGGACTTCGAGGGCGTCGACTCCTCCAACTTCGTCAGCCTGAACCGGACGGGCTGGTCCTGGGCCAGCGCCCCCTTCCTGGGTTCGGGCTACGTGGCCCGGGAAGGGGACCTGAGGCAGTTCGATCCCATCGACCGGGTCCCGACCCTGCGCTGGTTCCTGCCCCGGGACCGTGTGCTGCGCCGGTATCTCAACCCCGAGCTTCAGAACCAGGAAAGGGACGAGACCCAGCAGGCGATGGACCTGTATCTGAGAGCCGAGGACGGGATCTGGGATCCCGAGGACTGGGGCGGGATCATGCGCGGCATCAGCCGGACGGGCGTCGATCTCTCGAAATCCCAGTTCGTGGAGATCTGGGTCAACGACGGCAAGATCGATCCGGCTGACAGGTCCGGCCGCCTCCACATCGACTTCGGGTTCATCAACGAGGACGGCTTCTGGCCGACGGATGCGGCCGGGCAGCTGATCGTCGGCGACTTCGAGCAGGAGGACGGCATCGTCGACGGCAACCGGGACGGCGTCTGGACCTACGACGAGGACATCGGACTCGACGGCCGCGAGAACGGCTCCCAGCGCTACAGCGCCGAGTACGAGATCGACGGGGATGCCCCGTTCCCCCGCATCAACGGCACCTCCCGGAACAACCGGGAGGACACCGAAGATCTCAACGGCAACACCCGCCTGGACCGGGACAACGGGTACTTCACCACCACCATCGACCTGGCCGAGACCGAGGCCCTGGTGGACGTGCTCTTCGACTACGACGACGTCCAGGACCTGCGCGAACTCGGTCAGGCCTGGCGCAAGTACCGCATTCCCCTGGGCGCGGTGGATTCGGTCTCGGTGGGGACCGCGGCCAACATCAAGGCCGTCACCCACGTGCGGATCTGGTACGAGAACGACGAGGCCATCGCCCCCGCGGCGGTCCACCTGCAGCTTTCGGAGCTGAAGTTCCTGGGCAGCCGCTGGGAACGGGAGGGCGTCCGGCGCACCAGCGACGAGACCCTGCTGGGTGACGTGGAGCGGCGCGGCGCGGAGTTCTTCCTGGGCGAGGTCAACAACAAGGAGAACCCCGACTACAATCCGCCCTTCCCGGTGCCCGAGCTGAACAACATTCCCGAGAAGGAGCAGTCCCTGGTCCTGGACTTCAAGGACCTGCAGCAGGGGCACATGATCCGGATCGGCAAGCAGGTCTCCCCGCGCGGCGACGACTACACCCCGTACCGGGACCTGTCCTGGTACCTCTTCAATCAGGACCAGCGGAACGCGGACCTGGACCTGTTCTTCCGCGTCGGGTCCGATTCCCTCAATTACTACGAGGTGACCTACCGCTTCGCCGATTCCCAGGCCAAGACCGGGTGGCACGGTCTGACCATCGGCCTGGCCGAGCTGTCCAACGTGAAGCAGGGGGAACTGGATGACGCGGGGGTGGCGCACGGGACGGTGGTGGACAAGCGGACGGGGGACGTCTACCAGGCCCGGGTGGTCGGGCGCCCGGATCTGCGCAGGGTCAAGCGCTACTACTTCGGGATCCGCAACGAGAACCTGAGCGAACCGGTGTCGGGGTTCATCTACTTCAACGACGTCATCCTCGAGGACGTGAAGAAGGAAATCGGCATGGCCCAGCGGGCCGGCGTGCGCGTGAACATGGCCGACGTCATCAAGGTCGACCTCGACTGGAAGCACACCGATTCGGAATACCACGGGCTGGACCGCAACACCGGGTCCGGCATCGACTACGAGGACTGGAACGTCGCCGCGAACTTCAACGCCGATGACTTCGTGCCCATGCTGGGTTTCCGGTTGCCCGTCAATCTCAGCCGCCGGCAGACGGTCCAGCGGCCGAAGTACGTGACCAACAGCGACATCGAGATCATCGACGACGACATGCGCAACGTGATGTCCACCATCGACACCCAGGAGCGCTTCAGCTCCCGGGTCAGCCATTCCCCCAGCCAGGGCTCCCTTCCCCGCTACCTGGTCGATCCCTGGACGTTCCTGCTGAACGGTTCGCGGTCCCGGCTGGACGGCCCGCTGGAAAGGCGCCGGCAGAAGAGCCTGCAGGGATCCCTCAACTATGACCTGCGGATCACGGGGAAATACACCCTGGCCTCCTATCCGGTGCTGGAGAGCATCCCCTTGCTGAGGGGCCTGTCCCTGGTGCCGAAGAAGATCGCCATGGGCGCCAGTTTCACGAGCAGCTGGCAGAGTTCGGCGACCATCGACGACAGGGGCAACGTGTTGCCCCGTCCGGAGGTCCTGACCCGGCCGGGGGTTCTCTCGGGCAGCATCGACTACCAGCCGATGAACCTGCTGGACATGAGCGTG
>Ga0180009_10001983_pt1 | contig 24268 bp, 29 predicted proteins | sample OS_PC_MetaG_FD_123537 | JGI IMG/M metagenome (GOLD analysis project Ga0180009, IMG submission 123537) | Groundwater microbial communities from the Aspo Hard Rock Laboratory (HRL) deep subsurface site, Sweden - OS_PC_MetaG | ecosystem: Environmental > Aquatic > Deep subsurface > Groundwater...
CAACTGATCGAAACTCGCTGTAAATCCTTGCGCACCTAATATTAAAGCTATCTATTATGCCGAAACCTTTCTAATGTGCCTCAGGCCCCAGCCTGCACAGGACGAGCGACCCTTCGACAAGCTCAAGGTTCTTAGTCCCGAGCGAAGCCGAGGGACGAGAATCTGCCGTGGAGTGGAGGACGCTACGCTTGAGTGTCCGAGCGTCTTTTCGAAGGCCTGCCAGGGCTGGCTACTGCAATGTATGTTATCTATCTATTCAAATAGTATAAAATTAACAACTATTTTTAATTGCTTTCGGATAGACTTTTAATCTATAATATACTACATGAAAAAAAATTACACAACCTATATCTTATTGGGCATACTACTAGGCATAAGCGCTTTTCTGATCTTCAAAAATTTATCCAATAATTATCTCTGGCAGGATGAGGCGGAGAGCGCTGTCCTGGCTAAAAATATCCTTAAATTCGGGTATCCTTCCGCATTTGACGGCACCAACTCCCTGAGGGCGTACCTGTCAAGTTTTGGCGCGAACTATCAATGGAAATTTCATCCGTGGCTGCATTTTTATCTTATTTCGCTTTCTTATACTATATTAGGAGAAAATACTTTCAGCTCGAGACTGCCTTTTGCAATCTGCGGCCTTTTATCAATCGTCCTGGTCTTTTTTCTCGCAAAAAAGGTTTTTAAAAAGGACGGGGTCGCGCTTCTATCGGTATTATTCACATGCACATCTATCCCTTTTATACTGCACATGAGGCAATGCAGGTATTACGGCCTCCAGACGTTTCTAGTGCTCGGCATTATCCTGACATACCTGAAAATCCTTCAAAAAAAAGAAAGATATTTGTGGCTCGCCGGCATTTTACTGACAGCGCTGTACTATACGAATAACGGCGCATTTGTGCCTGTATTCGGGGCAGTATTTATCCACTTTTTCCTGGCCAGCAAAGAAAACGCCATGCGGAAAAGGTTTATCATTATGTGCGTCGGCGTAATACTAGCCGCCCTTCCATGGGCCATTTACTCCTCTATCTCTCCCCAGTACCTGGCGAAACTAGATTTCATGACGCTTAAGAAAAATTTCGGATTCCAGATCAGGGTTTTAAATAAATATATCTTCCCGCTTTTCTTTTTTATAGCGCTGTACCTGTTTCATTCCATAAAAAATAAAAGCTGGAAAATACGCGTTGATAAAGAAGATAAACCCGGCCTTAAGTTGATATTGATCCTTCTGGGGGTTAATATTTGTTTCTACACGATAGTGGAACAGCGCACCATACGCTACTATGTGCACTTGTTTCCTTTTCTCTACATCCTCCAGGCCTGGATATTTGTAACATTTTTATCAAAGCGGAAAATCATATGCGCGATATTGATACTGCTCCTCATCTTTACAAATCTATTTCATAATTCCCTGCCTTATATTTTTAAAAAAAAGCTGGCTAAGGAGACTGATTTTTATCTGGTCAAATACCTTTATGAGATAACCCACGATTATGACGGGCCGCTTGAAGGGACTGTTATTTTTCTAAAACAGCACGCCAGGCCAGGAGATACGGTGAAGGTCGCCTATGACGACGCCAGCCTTATATTTTATCTGCCCTATTTAAAGATAGAAAACGACCATTTCTTCAACAATAAAAATTTTCCTGAATGGATCGTATGGAGAGATTACTGGATCAATGAATATAAAGGCTATAATAAGGAATACGACCATCAGTGGAAAAGCGGATACGATGAACAGTATGTCAGGGAGATAAAGGCCAGATATATCGCCCACGAGATCCCTTACCCGGACATCATATGGGATAACAGGCCTGATGATATGGAATACCATAAATTCAAGACATCTGATGAGCCGCGTAAGGTTATTATTTACGAGAGGAAGGGCTTATAACTTTATCGAATTTCTTTTTCCGCAGTTTTATATTCCACAAGACTTTCAGATCAAACATGAATCCGGCCATTTCCATGATACGCAAAGACCCGTGTTCTTTTAATAAAGACTTTTTCGCGCCATCTTTAAGGAAAATGTAAACCCAATCGCCATTTTTCAAATATCCATTAATGCCTTCTTCTATCGCGCTTGGGATATTTTCTTTAATAATATAGGCTATTCTCTTAATCTTTCCCCATCTTTGATTAAAGATATCTAAATTTCTTTTGAATTTCTTATCCCAGTCTTTTCTTTTTTTAAAACCGATATTCTGAACATGATACACATACGCGCCTTTTGCCATCGCGCATTTGTAGCCTGCTTTTGTAGCGCGCCTTGAAAAATCCATGTCTTCAAAATTACCGGGACTATATATCTCGTCGAGCTTGCCTACTTTTTGTATAACCTCTCTTTTTATCAGCATACAAAAACCGATACAGGATGACATCTCTATCCATTTGCCTGAAAGACCTTCTAGCGGCTTACGTAAACCCAGATTATTGCTCGCTGGATTCAGTATGCCTATGTCAGGGTTAGCTTCAGCGATATCTATCATCTCGCTGAGCCAGCCTTTATAGACTTCCGTATCATTGTTTAAGATGCATAAATAAGGCGTGATTGATACGGCTATGCCCTGATTTACCGCCTTTGGAAAACCGACGTTCTCTTCATTTCTTATAAGGGTTACGCGGCCTTTATTTCTTTCTGAAAGGCCCTTCAGGTATGACGCGGTTTCATTACCACTCGCGTTATCCACCAGTATGATCCTGTAGCCAAGAGGGGTGTTTTTTTCTATTGCTTCTACGCATTTACGGGTAAGTTCCGGCTCGTTCCAGACAGGAATAATAATATCGCATTTTATATCAGGCATTAGACAATTCTTTCTTTAACAACGCAAGGCCTGTTTCGCAATCATAAGATTCGCAAATCTTTTCTTTTCTTATTTTATCTGTTTTTAATCCGCCCTTTTCGGGCCTCTTTGCTTTCAGTTTCAGGTCCTTTAGTTTAACTCTTTGTATCAGAGACTTATCAAGCTTAAATACATCTGTAATTTTACTGACATAATCGTAACGGCTTAAAAATTCAGCTCCTGCGCCATGATAAACACCCTTGGATTTTTTATCTATGAGCTTTATCAATATATCCGACAATGATCCTGAATAAGTAGGAGTAGAGTACAGATCATCTGCGGCGTAAACCTTTTTATTATTCTGCATATTGTGGATTATTTTTATTGCGAAATTCTTGGCTGGCGCGGAGTTCGTTAACATTCGATCCGCTACTCCATAAAGCTGGCATGTCCTGACTATTAAATAATCTTTTAGCTTGGTTCTAATAATATTTTCCGCCTCCAGTTTTGTCCTGCCGTAATTATTTATAGGATTCGTCTTGTAATTTTCTTTATACGGCCCGTTTTCGCCGTCAAATATATAATCAGTAGATATGTATACTAATTTTGAACCGTATTCTTTTATCTTCTTTACCAGATCCGATGTGCCTTTTATATTTACATCCTCTGCCAGTTTCGGCTTCAATGTGCATAAATCCACGTCTGTTATGCCACCCGCCATTACAACTACTTCCGGCTCAAAAATATTAAATGCCTTCTCAAGGCTAGATTTATCTCTTACGTCCAGATAAAACAAACCCTCATGCTTATGAGAACAATACGTCCCCATGACATTCCATTTTTTATTTATAGCGTCGTTATATAATTTGCTTCCTAGAATTCCGGAAGCGCCAATGATCAGGAGTTTCATAACTTATCAATAGCCCAATCGTAAAATCTCTGAATTTGTTTTATCATATCGATTGCTTCGGATTTAATAAATGGCCTGGCCTCATATTCCACTAAATTCTTTTTTGCAATAACACGCCTGGCTGTCTGGCTTTTTTGAGAAATATCATCTATATTAAGCGAAGTTGTCAATAAATCAACCGCGGCCATATGGTCTTTTCCAACAGAGCATACTCCTGAATATTTTACTAGAATTCCATCTATGAGCGATATGACACAGTGTACGCCATTCAGGCCGACAGCATTCCAATTTTCCGCTTTCTCAGCCTGATACATTGTCTGATAAAATTCTTTTGCTTTTTTTAAGTAGACCTCAAAATCAGTTTTAGCTACTTTTTTTACTGAATATTGCCTGGCCGCGCTCATGCTAAAATCCTCTCTATGGGATCTCCCCATATAAGCCTATTATTATCAATAATAGATTTTATCAGTTTAACCTTATGCTTATATTTATTTCTTGCTTCTGACACAGTTAATATATATGGTGTAATTGCAAGGTTGAATTTTTTTGCCATTATTATAGCTAAACTATCCATCAAATAATCTATCTTTTTCTTGGCAGATGTATCTCTGGTGATAACCAATAAGTCCATATCGCTCATAATATTTTCTGTTTTCGACGCAACACTTCCGAATATGGCTATGGATAAAATACCTCTCTTTTCAGCTAACAGAGTTTTTTCAATAAGGGCTGTTATATCCTTATAAATATTTTTTTCTTTCTCATAGAGGGGCTTTAATATATTTTTAACAATATAACTATCTTCACGCAGTTTATATAATAATGCGCTTCCCTGCCTTCTGACCTCTACAATACCCTCTTTATGCATATCCTGAAGCGTTTCATAAGAATAAGACGCGCTTAATTTTGAGCCTCTCGCGATAGCTCTGCCTGTAAATTCAGCGCCGTTATTAAAAAGAAACCTTAATATCTTAACCCTGGAGCCTCGATTAAAGATTTCATCTAATTTATTATAAACCCGCATATGCCGCCTCTCCTGTTTTCCACGCTTATTATACCGAACGGTTGTTCGGTATAGCGAACAGATATACTATACCATATATTAAATATTACTGCAAATATTTTTCAACTGCTCCGCTACGTATTTAATTTCTTCTTCTGTAAGTTCCGGATACATGGGAAGGGTAAGGATTTCTTCGCAGTACTTTTCTGCAATTGGAAAATCTCCTTTTTTATAGTCCAGGTCTTTGTAGCATTCCTGGAGATGTATCGGGATAGGATAGTGGATGAGTGTTCTGACCCCATTCTCTGCCAACTTTTCCATCACTTCTTTTCTATTCTTTACCCTGACCGCATAGAGATGATAAACATGCCTTGCGTAGTCTGCCTCGAAGGGAAGAATTATATCTAATTTCGATTCTTTGAAAAGCCTTGTGTAAAGCGCTGCATTTTTTCTTCTTTTTTCATTCCACCCATCCAGATGTTTAAGCTTTACGCGAAGTATAGCTGCGTGCAATGTATCAAGCCTGGAATTATAGCCTTTTATTATATGCTCATACCTGCCTTTTCTGCCGTAATCTCTTAGTAAAAGCATTCTATCTTTAACTTCTTCTGAATTTGTAATTACCATTCCTCCGTCTCCGAATGCACCTAAATTCTTGGTCGGGTAGAATGAGAAACACGCAGCGTCTCCGAAGCTTCCTATTTTTTTGTTTTTGTACAGCGCTCCATGCGCCTGAGCGCAGTCTTCTATAACTTTAAGTTTATGTTTTTTCGCAATCTGAATTATAGGATCCATATCAGCAGGATGGCCGTAGAGATGAACCAGCAATATAGCCTTTGTTTTCTTAGTGATGGCTTTTTCTATTTTTGAAACATCTATGCCATAAGTTTTTTCTTCTGTGTCCACAAAAACCGGGTTTGCGCCTGCCATGGAAATCCCCAGGCTTGTAGCTATATAAGTATATGCAGGGGTTATTACCTCATCGCCTTTACCTATTCCGCAAGCCAGGCACGCTAAAAACAGCGCGTCTGTGCCGGAATTTACGCCTATGCCATATTTTACGCCGCAGTATGCGGCGAATTCCTGTTCGAAAAGACCTACATCTTCGCCAAGTATGAAACCCCCTGACATCAGGACCTTTTCCATAGGCTCTTTTAATTCATTTTTTAATTCTTCATACTGTTTTTTAAGGCTAAAAACATCTACTTTCATTCTCCCTCCCTATTATAAGTTGACACTCTAACAATGTCAGAGTGTCAACTTATCTATTATTTGCATTTCCAATAATACATCTCTCTAATAAACTGCAAAAGAAATGTCGCTCCCCATGGTAATACCTGTAATTTGCGTTCTCCGCCTATGCGGACAGGCTCGTCAACAGGAATTTCTCCTATCTTAAGCTTGCACTTAGCCGCTCTCACTGACATAAGCGGCTCCCAGCTTACATTTGTCTTAAATATCTTTTCAGGAGCGTAAGCCTCTTCCTTATCCAGATCCAGGTCGTAAATCAACGATTTCTTAAAAGCCCTTAATATAACCATCGCGTCTGTATAATGAGCGCCGTGTAGTAAGTTTACGGTCCTGGTAAAAAGCCAATTGCCAAATCCTGTCACCATATCATCGTCATAACTCTTTGCAGGGCCAAGATAGCGCGAACCGATAACAAGGTCATAGCCTTCTTCCATTTTCTTAATAAGCGCAGGGATTGACTCTGGAGGAGAGTTTCCGTCCGGGCTAAAAGTAATGATGATATCGCCTTTGAGCATGGAAAGGGTTTCGAGATACGCGTTTCTGATGCCTTTTTTCTTTTGAACATATACCTCGTAACCATGTTCGCGGCCCCATTCAATAGTCCCGTCAGTAGAGCCACCATCTATAATAAGTATCTGATCGCACCAATTCTTATCAATCTGCGGCATAATTACCTTCATACCAGTGATTTCATTAAGCGTCAAAGCTAATAAAGTAACCTTCATAAAACTCCTTTCCCTACATAACGTTATTCAATAGATCACAAAGAGAAAAAATCTTACTCTCTTCAAGATCCGGATAATTACCGATATAGTATCCATAGAAATGCACATGCTCTATCTCTGGATATTTTTCCCATTCCTTATCCGCGATAAAAGGCCTGAGGTATGGCTGCCTGAGCTGATTCCCTCCGCCTGAGCTACCACGCCTGAACTCTACAGCTGCATCATGCAGTGCCACCTCAACCCTATCCCTGAATTTCGGGTCAGGTTTTTTTATTATCAGATTAAACGCATAATTAGAGCTTCCTTCCAGGTCAAAGTCAGTCCTGTATTTTTTGGCGTCTATATTATCCAAAAAAATCTCAAAATTTCTCCTGCGCTTAGTATTATTCTCATCCAGATGTTTCAGCTGATTCCTGCCCAGGACCGCCCCTATTTCAGTACTGCGCACATTATAAGCAGGATATGCAAATATAAAATCCGGGTTCAAATCAGGGTGTTCTTTAATATACTTCTTCTTTATTGAATCTTTTGACGCCTCGCGCACCATGCCATGAGACCGCAGCATCCGGATAATCTCATAGATGTTTTCATTATTAGTACAAACCATGCCTCCTTCAATAGTGCTCATGTGGTGCGCAAAATAAAAGGAAAAATCTGATATCAGACCAAAGGAGCCTACTTTTTTGCCTTTAAAGGTCGCGCCATGGGACTCGCACGCATCCTCGATTAAAGGGATATTTTTTTCTTTAAGAGCAGTGATTAATCTATCTGTCAAACCATTGAAACCCTGCACATGGGTAAGAAAAACAGCCTTGGTTTTATCTGAGAGCTTTGAGATAACCTGCTTATCATTCATGCCAAGGTGATGCGGGTTAATATCTACAAAAACAGGCGTAAAGCCATTCTGAAGCACAGAAGCAATATCCGATACCCATGTAAGTGTAGGTACAATAACCTCTCCTCCACCATAAAGATGTTTCAGCGCTGCCATTGTCAGAAGGTTAGCAGACGCTCCGGAATTTATGAATACGCTGTAATTCACGCCAAGCCACTTAGACCATTCCATCTCAAAAGCCTGAACATTGTCTGACTGGGTAAGGCGCGGCGAGCCTTTCAAAAATTTAATCAGGACATCCAAGTCCTCTTTGGTAATATTGTTTTTCATTAAAGGCCAGTCTAATTTCACGCTATATCTCCTTCTCTAAAAAACCTTTATATGTTTCAGCCAGGGCTTTTTCAAATAGCCAGGCAGGTTTCCAGCCCATTTCTTTCAGTTTGTGTGAATCGAGCAGTTTGACAGGCATGCCATCGGGTTTAGAAGAATCTAAAATAATCTTTCCTTTAAAACCAATAACCTTTTTAATCAAAAGCGCCAGCTCATGGATAGAGATGTCTTCGCCATAACCAAGATTTATCGGCTCAATATCAGAGTAATTGCGCATGACGCATATGCATGCGCCAGCCAAGTCATCCACATATATAAATTCACGCCTGGGCTTGCCTGTTCCCCAGATCATAACTTCTTTTAAACCGCGGGATTTCGCATCATGAATCTTCCTGATAAGAGCGCCTATAACATGAGAATCTTCAATGCTGAAGTCATCTCTAGGCCCAAAGATATTGGCGCTAATACCGCAGATAAAATCCGCGCCATATTGTTTTTTATAAGACTGGGCTAATTTTAAGCCGGCAATTTTCGCCACTGCGTACGGCTCGCTCGTTGGCTCCAATATCCCTGTTAATAAATCGCTTTCTTTCATGGGCTGGCTGCAATGTTTGGGATAACAGCATGAACTCGCGAGATAAAATAATTTTTTAACGCCGTGGCGATATGCGCTGTCTATGACATTACACGCTATGATCAAATTATCCATCATTAAACTAGCTGGCATCTTGGTATTACCTATAATTCCAGCTGATTTTCCAGCTGTTAAAAATACGTATTCCGGCTTGTTCTTAGCAAAAAATTTGTCTACAGATACCTTGTCATGTAAATCAGGCTCTATGCCAGGATTAATTATATTATCATATCCATCGCGCTTTAGGATATTAACAATAGCTGATCCAATAAACTCATTACCCCCGGTTACATAAATACTGGATTTTGTTTCCATATTAATCCTCGACGACCTTTATTATATCCTCTTCACTAAAATTACTAAGCGATGACAAAAAATCCCTGTTTCCAAATTTAAAAATATAATTGTCATCAAAACCTAAGCTAATTAGTTTTATACTGGCGTTTCTGCGGCTGATCATATTGGATATCAGGCTATCGAGCCCACCTTTATTTATAAAAGCCTCTTCGATAGTAATGATGCGCTTATATCTTTTCAGGGTATTGAATAGCAGGTCTTCAGCGACAGGTTTTAATATATACATATCTATCACGCCTATTTTTCTATTTTTTCCGCAGAGCTCTTTTGCAATCTTTAACGCCTTATGCGTCATGTAACCTGTGGAAACAATGCATACATCATCCCCTTTTACCAGCTCGCAAAAACCTTTTTTAAAATCAAAACTTTTGGCGCTGTCATAAATCCTGGGCAAAGGTTTGCCGTCTAAACGCATATATTTAGGCCCTTTGGTATTGATAGAAAAATCTACAAACTTTTCCGCGATAAACCAGTCGCTGGGCGAGAAAAATAAAATATTAGGGAGCGCCCTCATAATAGTAATATCCTCGATGCAATGATGGCTCGGGCCTGATACGTCATAACTCACGCCTGAACCTGCCCCGATAAGATTCACATTGATCTCTTTGTGGTGGCTGGATAAAGACAGGTTGGTCCTTATCTGCTCATAAGCCCTCATCGTTATAAACGAGGCGATGGCATAAGCATAGACAGTAAAACCTTCGAGCGCTAATCCAGTAGACACATTGATGAGATTTTGCTCAGCAATGCCTACATTTATAAACCTGTCCTTGAAATCCTTTCTCAATTTGTCAAGCGAAGGCGCGCCAAGGTCAGCGGATATAAAGAAAATCCTTTTGTTATGACGCATCCTGCTATAGACCTCGTCTATTACTGAATCTCTCATCGCTTTTATCTGAATATCACTCATTTGCATCCTTTTAGGATATTGTCGATCTCGTCCGCTTCCAAGGTTTTAACATGACAAATAGGGTCATTTTCTAATCCAGGGACCCCTTTTCCTTTGCAGGTATTGGCTACCAGGACCTTTGGACGGCCGCTATCATCTTTTATGAGATTATTTAAAACTTTGCGCAGCTCGGCAATATTATGGCCATCTGCTTCTTCTGTTTTCCAATGAAAGGCCTTGAATTTTTCTTTTAAAGGCTCCATGCCTAATATCTCTTTCTGATAACCCAGCATTGACATTTTATTATTGTCCACTATTAATATTAAATTATCCAGCTTGTGAAATGAAGCAAACATAACAGCTTCCCACACAGCGCCTTCGTTTAATTCTCCGTCTCCTGACAAAACAAAAACATTTCTATCTATCCCTTTTAATTTTAAAGCCAGGGCCATGCCGCATGCTACGCCAAGCCCGTGCCCAAGTGAACCGTTTATAGTTTCAAATCCAGGGATCAGCGTATCAGGTATTATGCCGAGAAAAGAATCCTTGCTGCCTATCTTAGCCAGTTCACTTTTGCTAAAGAACCTTAAATCAGCCAGTATAGGATATAAGGAAACAGCGCCATGGCCCTTACTTATTATAAATCTGTCTCTTTTGTCCCATTTGATATTTTTAGGGTCATATCTCAGGATACCGCCATAATACAAAACAACAAATATCTCAATGTCGGATAAAGACGACGCTAACCTTGTCCCCGGCGCGTACTTATGCAGTTTCAAAGTTTCTCTCTTGACCCACTGCGCTTTTTCCTTCAACTCCTTAAATGATTTCATGCGTCATGCCCTTTGATTTCTAATTCTTCAAACGCCCTTATAAACCTTTTAGACCTGTCTTTTTCAAGCGCGCTATAATCCTCTCTTTCAGGCTCATAAAATATAATCTGGCTGCCATTGAATTCGAAACGAAACGGAACATGGATCTGTTCGCCAAGCTCTTCCCTGACTTTATTCTGTTTCGAAGGCGGGACAAAAAGTAATAAAAATCCTCCTCCGCCTGCTCCGGTAATTTTGCCGCCTATGGCGCCGGCTTTCCGCGCCCGAGAATAGAACTCATCTACGGACTTATTAGATACATTGGAACCCAAACTTTTTTTGAGCAGCCATGTCTTATGCAAAAGTTCTCCGAATTTACAGATTGACGTATTACCCTGAAGAATAGATATCCCCTCATCCACCATCTTCCCGATCCCATGCAAAAGTTTATGTTTCTTATCAAAATCCTCTACGTAACTCTTAGCCACGTCTGAAGCTGTGCGCTTGATGCCAGTGTAAAAGAGCATCAGGTGAGAATTAAGCTCTTCCATCCTGCGTATAGATAAAGTAAGAGGCCTGACGCTTATTTCTCCGTTCTTGGAAAAAATAATGTGGTTCAGGCCGCCATAAGCTGCGCACACCTGATCCTGGGACCCGACCATCTCCTTAATCATGTCCTGCTCTATGTGTATACTCTCTTCCGCTAATTGTTTCTTGCTAGGCATAATCCCCTGAATAGCATAGAGGGCATGCAAAAATCCTACGGTAAACGAAGAGCTGGATCCCATCCCACTCCTGGCTGGCAAATCCCCATCGTGATGAACCTCAAGCCCTTTGTTAAACTTTAAAAATCGCAATGTCTCCCTCACTGCAGGATGCTGTACTTGTTCCAGGCTTTTACACAATTCTATTTTTGAATACACAATCCGAACTTTGTGTTCAAAAAAAGGCGGCAAGGTCCTGCAGCTGATATAACAGTATTTATTAATTGCTGTGCACAGCGCGCTGCCGCCATGTTTGAGATACCATGACGGATAATCTGTGCCGCCTCCGAAAAATGATATTCTAAATGGCGTCCTATTAATTATCATGATTTCAAGTCTCCCTTCTCGCTAAAAAAATCTTCTGCTATGGCATATGCCGCAGGAATACCGATATCCAGAAAACGACATTGGGTCTTGTATCCGCGTAACCCTTTGCCTATCCATTCAGGAAATACATCCCGTTCCAAAGATATAGCGCCCGCATTGTCAGGAATATCCAAAATCATATCCCGGCTTAATAGGTATATCCCGACATTAATCAAACCCTGGCCGAATTTATTGTTTTTTTCAGTAAAACTAAGTATGGCCCCGGATTCATCCATTTCTACCAGGCCATATCGAGTTGCATCATTTAAATATGTCAATACTAATGTTGCGCTTGAGGCCTGCGACTGATGCCAATCGAGCAAAGCCTGTAAATCCGCATCACAGTAAGAATCTCCGTTCATTACAAGCGCCAAACTGGATTTAAGTAGAGGAGCTGCTTTTCGTAACGCCCCAGCTGTACCTAAAGGCGAGGACTCTTGTGAATAGTTAAGCCGCATTCCGCCATATGAATTACCCAATAAATCCTGTATCTGGCTTCCCAGATAACCTGTACATAATATTACATTTTTAATGCCGATTCCAGCTAATTGATCTAACAAATAAGATATAAACGGCTTGCCATGAACGCTGGCTAATACCTTAGGCTGATCTTTAATCGCAGGCCGTAACCGCATGCCCAGGCCGCCTGCCAGGATAACTGCTGTTATTTGCCTAAAATCCTGTTTTGTATTATTACTCATACATTCTTGAAAGGGTCTCTTACTAACAATCTATATCCTTTCAATAACTCCTTTATGCCATCATCTAATGAACGCTGCGCTACAAACCCAGCTTCCTTTAATCTCTGATTCGAAACAATATAATTACGTTTATCCGGATCATTCCCGACTTCTGAGAAATGGATATAAAAATTCGGGACATACTCTTTGATCTTTAACGCCAGCTCTTCCTTGGAAAGATTAGCTGAATCCAAACCCACATTATAAGGCTTCCCCACCATTTTATCTGCATGTTCTATGCAGTAAACAAAACAGTCAGCCACATCGCGGATATGTATATAGTTTCTCTTAAAATCTTTTTCGAAAATAACCAGGTATCCATCAGTGCATGCGACATATGCAAAATGATTAACCAATAGATCTAAACGCATCCTGGACGACATTCCAAATACTGTAGCCAGGCGCAAACTTATTGCATTGGGGCTGTCCAAGATTTCTTTTTCAGCCTCTATCTTAGTCTGGCCGTATAGAGAAACTGGCTCTAAGGGCGTCTCTTCAGTACAAAAGACTTTTCCTGACTTTGTCCCATAGCCGCTGTTAGTAATAGGGATAATTATTGATTGGCTAGGGCTGCGTAATTTTTTTATCAATCGCACTGCTTCCAGATTAACTGATCTTGCTAATGCTATATCCCGATCGCAGGCAGGAGCTCCTACAATGGCGGCCAGAGGAATAATTACATCCGCAGCCTTTATCAGCCTCTTCATTAAAGTTTCGTCACGCACGTCTCCGAAAACAAACTCGAACCGCTGGTTAGAGCAGAGATGGAACAGGCTATGCTGCCTGTACATCAGATTATCAACCACAGTAACAAGATATCCGGCATCAAGCAGATGCTCGCATAACACAGAGCCTATATATCCTGCTCCGCCGGTAACAAGCACTCGTTTAGTCATTTACTGTCCTCCTTTTACGCGAAGCTACGCTTCGTAGTTGACACTCTAACAATGTTAGAGTGTCAACTTATTTAATATTGCATTAAACATATTGTCTACTGAAATATCCTCTAAACACTTTCTAGTGCTACATTCAGGGATTTTAAATTTCTTATAGCACGGCCTGCAATCTGCATCTGAAGTTATGATTATATTTTTTTCAGTTTTTGGATACGGACCATAAACTTTTTCATCTACAGGGCCGAATATAGACACTGTCTCTACCCCCTGGCTATTAGCTATATGAAGAGGCCCGCCTTCGCTGCAAATTACGAGCTTACATCTCTTGCACAGCTCTGCCATTTCTCTTATTTTAGTAAGAGGCGCGATCAATGGCTTTTGCTTCATTATAGACGCTATTTCCTGAACTAATTTTTCCTCTCCAGGGCCCCAGATTAAAACCACTTTCGCATTAATCTTATCCGCCAACTCAGCAAATTTCTTTGCAGGCCATCTGCGCCTGTCCTGGTTTTTCTGGCCAAAGCTCATGCCGCCGCCAGGGGCTATACCAATTAGAATATCGTTATCTTTAACGCCTGACCGGGTTAAAAAATTGTCTATATATACCCTGTCTTCATTTGTTGTTATCAAAACTGCATTCCCGTTCGGCGAACGGGATAATGGTTCCGTTCGGAGAACGGGAACGGAAAGCAAATCTAAATAATACTCCGCTACAGGCTTATCATTGAACCCGTCAAATTCTATTTTATGAGTTAAAAATCTTCCCCGTTTTTTATAATTAAATCCCTTGCGCTCTTTTATCCCAGCCCACCAGCATAAAAACGCATACTCCTTGCCAAGCGAAAGGTCAAATACTATGTCAAATTTTCTATTTTTTATCTCTCTCCAAAACCCTAAGAACTTTTTTACGCCTTTAATCTTTGACCTTTTCCATTCTGATCTATATTCGTCGCGCTCAAATACGAAAACTTCATTGATATCAGGATTTGTAACCAGGATATCTTTTACTTTTAGATTACATATATAGGCTATATAGCTGTTAGGGTTATCTTTTTTTAATTGCCTTACCAGCGCTGTTGAAAAGAGAACATCCCCTATACCGAATGGATTTATAACTAAGATGCTTTTCCCCATTTGAACCTGCGCAATATTTCCAAACAACTTTACACTTGTGACATTGTCGGAAGTGTAAAGTTGCTTGATTTAAAAGTATAATATACCATAAAAGGCGAAAATATGATATAATATTTTCGTTATGGAAAAGTGGTTTAAATCTATAAATACTCTGGTGGAAGACCTGTATAATAACGCTTTTGAGAATACAGGATCTACCCCTATTGAAAAAACTATCATAGACTTACTTGTGGCGAATTACACGCTCTGGGGTTATGAAGATGAAGCGAGGCGTAAAAACGTCCCGGATAACTACATAGCTGAACTGAAAAGAAAGATTGATAAGGAAAACCAGAGAAGAAATGACATCATAGACGCTTTGGACGCTCTCATAAAACAAGATGTGGAAGAGAAACTAAAATCCATAGACCAGGCACTTCCAATGAATTCCGAAAATCCCGGAAGCCTCTATGACCGGCTGACAATACTTGCCCTCAGGTCCTATAATTTAAAAAAAGAAATAAACCGCAAAGACGTTAATATCAGCCATATAGAAAAATGTTCTACTATGCTTGGGCAAGTCCTGGAAAAATCCGATGATCTTCTGAAATGCCTTAAGGAATTAATGGATGATATTTATTCCGGAAGGAAAAAAATCAAGTCCTACAAACAGCACAAACTCTACAACGACCCAGCCCTGAATCCGGCGTTACGTAAATAGCGCGAAGCTCGCTTACGCTCGCTTCGCTACTCCAAAGCTAAAGCAAATTTTATAGCAGAATTAACCGCATTTATCTTTTCCTGGCGCAAAAGGCTAATGCGTTCTTTAAGCAACGCTTTACGGATAGTAACTATAGTATCTAAATTAACTGCGCAGGATTTAGGCAGGCCATCTTCTTTTGACAACAGCACTTCTACTGAAATTCCCCTGATATTCGTAGTTACTTCTGCCACAGTGACTGCGTTGCGCACATTATAAGCTTCATCCCGCGAAAGCAATACAACAGGCCTTCTACCTATAGGTTCGGGTAAATCTGCCCACCAAATCTCGCCACGCTTCATCTCCAACCCCCTTCTTCCGATAAGGCCTCAAGACCGGCCTTTTCTAACGCAATTATTTCAGAAACATTCTCAGGCTTTTTTTTGTAAGAATCCTCATATTCTTTAATAAGCTCTTCATCCTGCTGTCGTTTTAACCAGAAACTTATTGCCTTGTCAATCATTGCGCTGCGAGAAATACCAAGCCTTTTCCTAAATTTTTCTATAAATTGGTATTCTTGTTTAGGCAAGCTTATAGCAATCTTCACTGTGTTATTAGGCATACAACCCTCCCTTTAGTAATACTTTATTCATACTTAAGTATGCCATAAAATTAGGTATTTGTCAAGCAATTAAGAAACTCTATTGCTGTATTTTGCCAGGTGAATTCTTTTGCTCTGTCTAAACCCTTTTTTACTAATTCCTGCCTTAATGATTCGCTATTAATAATCTTTAATACCGCTTCTGCTATTTCCTGATAACGCTCCGGATTAACCAACAAAGCGCTGTCCCCTGCTATCTCTCCGCAGGATGAGGTTTTTGACGTAATAACAGGAACGCCATGACCAAACGCTTCTAAGATGGGAAATCCAAATCCTTCATAGAATGATGGGTACACGAAAACTGAGGCGTTTTTATATAACTCTGCAAGCTCCTGATCGCTGACATAGCCTTTAAATATTATATCGTTTTTGAACGCAGAATTTTCGTATTCTTTGAAAATATCTTCATACATCCAGCCTTTCATGCCTGCGATGATTAATTTATGCGATATATTGTGTTCTTTTCTCAACAGATTAAACGCCTTTATCAGGCCTTGGATATTTTTGCGGGGTTCGATGGTGCCAATAAAAAGAATATATTGTTCTCGACTCGCAGCTTCGCTGCTCGCTCGAACAATATTGGCAATATTCTTCGAGCGAAGTCGAGAAGAATCACTGGTATCTACACCCGGATAGATAACTTTAATCTTCGAATCTGAAATATTATAAAATTTAATTATATCCGATTTTGTATTATGCGAATCAGCTATTAATAAATCAGCTTCTCCTGAAACCCTCTTCAGCTTTTCATCTACTTCTTTTATTGTTTTCTCGCTATGGCCATAGGGATAGGCTTTGATAATCACATCATGTATAGTAACTATAAATTTCCCGGCTTTCCGCGGCTTCACCAGGTCATATGAAGAAGTATGAAATATATCTAATTCTGACAAACCTCTTGCATGTCTGAAGTTTTTACCAGGAAGAACCGGCAGTTTTTTCTTGAAATCAAAAAGTTTTTTCCTGCTGTAAAGATAATAATTATTTTTTTGGTCTATTTTTGAAATGGCTTTTATAAGATTAAGCGTGTATCGGCCTATGCCGGTATTTGTTCTTTTGAGGGTAGAGCGGATATCTATGCCGATGTTCATTGAAACCACCGCGGTTTATTATTTGGGTAGGATATCTGAGATTTTTTTATACCTGATATCAAGGCTATTGCAAATGGCTATCACTTCTTCCAGGATAAACCTCTCTATACCGGGTATGGCTATTATGAGCTCGTTCACTTCTTTAGTTTTCAGGAATTTTTCCATGTCTTTTCTGGTCCCAAGGACAGTTATCCCGTGTATACGGCGGCCTATTTTTTCTTCGTCGTCGTCTAGGAATCCCACAGGATCATAATGAAGGACTTTGTTGTTCCTGATTTCCCTAAGCATAAATTCTCCCGCATCGCCCGCGCCGTAAATAAGGACCTTTTTGCCGTTAAGGTTAGCCTGGTCAAAGATCTCTTTATATACCCTCTCAAGCACCCTGGATCCTGAAACAAAAATAAAAAGCAACAGCCAATCTATTATAAAAACAGTCCTTGAAAATCCCTGAAAACGCCATATAAAAAGCACTGTAAGGCTGGAAACGATAGACGCGAAAGATACTGCTTTAAAAATATTTATAAGCTCCGACACGCTCACATAACGCCACATGCCTCTATAAAGCCCGAATCCGAAGAATACAATAAATTTTACGATCAATATTAAAGGCAAAGATTTAACTATCAAATCCTGGCTGGCAACGGATAAAACGCCTTCATATCTTAAAAGATTTGCCGCGACATACGCCAGGCATATAAGGATAAAATCCACTGCAACTTCCAATATTCTTCTTTTGTGCATTAAGACGCCATTTAATACAACCCCTCCATTCTTTTTCCTGGCTATGTTTGAACCATTATCTTCATATACCTTAACCTTGCCTAAAAAAGCTCCGAAATAAATCAGGCTTATTACGGCTAAAAGTATCAAGACAACTGTTACAGCCAGATTTACAAACATAGAAAGTATGCTTATAGCCCCGAAAACTACGCTTATAGAATAGAGCGCCAAAACAGTCTTTCGCTCAGAAAGCCCCAGAACCACCATCCTGTGGGATAGATGGTCTTTGCCGCCTTGAAAAACCTTGCGCGAATTTACGCTTCTCATCAAGGCTACAAACATTGTGTCAAATATAGGGACCGCCAAGATAAGCATGGGTATAAAAAGCACCATCACTAGATGCGTTGATTCCTGCCAGCTCCCATGTAAAGTAATAGCCCCCAGCATCAGGCCTATAAACATGCTTCCAGAATCTCCCATAAAAATCTGAGCGGGTTTAAAATTATACCTCAAAAATCCTAAAAGGCTTCCTGTAAGAATAATAGCGGGCAACCCTACTTCAAAATTCCAGTTTAAGATAGAGAATAAAAATAAGACCACGCCTACTATAGCGGCTATGCCTCCGGAAAGCCCGTCCATATTGTCCAGCAGATTAAAGGAGTTGATAATCGCGACTATCCATAATATTGTAAGAGGCGCGCTTATGAGAGGATAAGGAATCGCGTTTATCTTTATTCCAAAATTAAGAAGCAGCGCGGCTGCCACTATCTGAGTAAGGAGTTTTGTGTAAGGCTTTATGCGGGCTATGTCGTCGAAAATCCCTACGCCGAATATAAAGCACCCGGCCAGGATAATCCCAAGGTTTTCCATGTTGAGTCTTACAAAGATGCTGTACGGGATAATAAAACTCAGGAAAATAGCTACCCCGCCGAAAAGCGCCGTGGGATTTTTGTTCCACCTATCTTCCCGCGGCTTAGCGATATAGCCTTTTAATATAGCTATTCTTTTAACAATGGGGGTTATAAGTATTGAAAGGCTGAAAGATAATAGAAATGGTATTAGGTAAGACTTGAGCATGATAATATTGCGCGAAGCTTCGCTTCGCTACTCCATTATTTTTTATAATATTCTATTACGCTTTTTATAATACCTTCTAAATATATGGTAGGTTTGAAGCCGACTAAATTTTTGACCTTTGTAGTGTCAGGCACGCGGCGCTGCATATCCTCGAAGCCTTCTTCGTATGCCTTCTCGTATGATATGTAAACTAATCTAGATTTGCTTTTAGATATCTCTATTATTTTTTTGGCGAGATTTTCTATGGTGATTTCTTCCTGGCTCCCAATATTAAATACCTGGCCTACTGCGTCTTTATCATTCATCAGCTTGATAAGCGTATTGATAACGTCTTTGACATGCAGAAAACACCTGGACTGTTTGCCTGTTCCGTACACAGTTATATCTTCATTTTTAAGCGCTTGATTTATAAATCTGGGCACTACCATACCATAAGCGCCTGTCTGGCGCGGACCGACTGTATTAAAAAGCCTCACTATGACAGTCGGAACTTTTTTCTCTTTCCAGTAGATATAAGCGAGCATTTCATCCACTGCTTTTGCAGTAGAATAGCCCCATCTTACTTTAAGAGGCGAACCCAGGATCCTGTCATCATCTTCTTTTAAAGGGCCGTTTGTATTCTTGCCGTATATTTCGGACGTAGAGGTGATAAGAATCTTTTTATGATACCTGTGCACCATATCAAGAACTATCTCGCTTCCTTTTATATTTGTAACTAAAGATTCCAGCGGCTTCTTTACTACAAGGTCCACTCCTACTGCCGCTGCCAGATGATATACCACATCGCATCTTTCAACTAATTTATCCACAAGCATTTCATTAAGTATAGTGCCTTCTATAAATTGGAATGACTTATTTCCGTCCAGATGGGCAATATTCTCGAACCTTCCCGTAGAAAGGTCATCCAATATAACTACCTCATTCCCGTCTGCTATCAATTCATCGCTTAAGTGCGACCCGATAAACCCCGCCCCGCCTGTAATCAAAACTTTCATCTAATCTCCTTGTTCTAGTTTGCAAATCCTGACTTCATGATTATCCAGCTTATGACTCATACCAAACAACGTGCCTTTAATGGCTTTTAAATCTATATCTATTACATCAAATCTTCTATCGTGTTCTTCAAGCTTTGTAATAATACTTCCGTGCTGTTCAGCTACCAATCTAACTTCTGAACGCAAGCCCTCCACCAAGACACCCATGTGTCTTCCTAACTCTTCCATGGAACTTTTCATCTCTTCCATGGAACTTTTCAGTCCTCCCACATCATTTTTTAATCCCGCTATTCCGTCTTTTTCTTTTTTGTTCATGGCCATATCAGCCTCCTTTCTACCATACTAGACACATCTGGAGGCTAAATTCTTTCAAAAATCTTTATTTTTTTGTAGAGTATTATTATACAACTTCTCGGTATCTTTAATCAATCTTTCTTTTGAGAATCGGTTTTTTATGATATTCCTGCCGCATTCGCCGAATCTTCTTCTTTTTTCAGGATCTTTAATTAATTCGAGGAGTTTTTTGGCAAATTCTTCCACATTTTCTGATTCTACAAGATACCCGCTCGCGCCATCTTTCACAATATCCTTTACGCCGCCTACATTTGTAGCTATTACAGGTCTTCTCGCTGCCATTGCCTCTATGAGCGATACAGGCGTGCCTTCATTCAGCGATGTTAACGCCACTATATCCAATCCTTCATAAATAGCCTTTAAATCCTTTACCCATCCTCTAAACTCCACTATATCTTTTATGCCTAGTTCTTCCGCATACCTTTCCAGTTCTTGCCTCATCTCCCCATCGCCTATAATTATAATTTTAGCTTTTAGATTTTTGACTGCCCGAAATAACATCTTATGATTTTTAACCGGCACAAGCCTGCCAACTACGCCTATATTTATAATTTCAGTTTTATTTTTTGTCGGCAATTTAAAAAGTTCTTCCAGTTCAAATCCAAGCTCTATCACTTCTATTTTTCTTTCAGGCGCTATTTTAAATTCCTGACTTAATTCTCTTTTTAATTCATAGCTTACAGTGATTATTTTATCTGTAAATAACGCCAGTATCTTTTCTACCCATATAAAAAATATTGTCTTAACCTTCCCAAAATACCCGCTAAACACATGGCCATGAAATGTATGTATTAAAATAGCTTTACCATATAATATCCCCGCCATCCTCCCCAGCGCCCCAGCCTTTGCCGTATGCGTATGTATGATATCCGGCTTTACCTCGCGAATAATATTATATATTTTCCAGAACGCTGTCCAGTCGTCTTTCCAGGATAATTCTCTGCCTAATTCTTCTATAATAATAGGCTTAATGCCTTTCTCGCCGGCCAAATACATCATATCGCCCTCACTCTCAGCCACCTCCCCGCAAATAAGCGCGGTTCCCGGGAATCCTTCTGTTAACAAGACTGCATTTCTCGCCGGCCCGCCTATATTAAGCCTAGCTATTATTCTTAAAATTTTCATTTAGTGTATTCTTTTTTGATCTTATTCTTTATATAATTCATAAATTTCTTCGTCTCATCAAATAACTCATTAAATTCAATCTCGCTAACTACGTCTGTATGGTCATAAAAAGCAATGCCTCTTTTCTGCCTGGCGGTATCAAAAATAATAATGGATTTCTTTATATGATCGTCCTGTATATTGCGCAAGCCTTCCCATGTCATGTAATGATAGTTGCCTCTAGGGGCCTTATATCCATTGCAATATAAAAGGCTTTCTGCCGCAGCTAAAGCCGCTTGATAAACAGAAACGAATCTCAGATCAAGAGATATGGTTTCCTGAGAAGCGTCTTTTAAACATCTATCCGCTACATCAAAAAGATTCTTAATTTCTTCCTGGCTCGTTTTATGCTTTTGTATTTTCCCGAATCTGTATAAATCTTCTAAACTCATCCTCTGCCCCTTTTAAGAAAATCTTAGGTTCTTTTATTACCGCGTTAATAAAATGATTTCCAGCTTTAAGTTTTTTTAAAAATTCATCCGGAGAGTAAATGACGCTATTTACTTCTCTATTAATCTCAGATTGATATTTATACAGGCCTCTTGTTATGTCCTTCGGTTTTATATCGCCTACTATCATGATATCAATATCGCTTAGCCCCTTTTCTCCACCTTTCGCGAAAGAACCATATAGAAAAGCAAACTTTACAGCCTTATGTTTTTCTATAAGTATTTTTAATTTACCCTCAATCCCTATAGTCTTGCGCACAATATTCTTAATTTCATTATAAAGAGGGTGTGAACCATTTAACCTGTAAAGCCTCATCTTGCCTAAGGTTCGGCTTAAAAATAATCCGCTTTCCTCCAGCTTCATCATCTCCCTGCGAATATTGCCAACAGAATAGCCCGTAATGCTTTCGAGCTGCCTAAGATAAAACTCCGCCTCAGGTTCATTAAAAAACAGCCCGAGTATGGCAATTTTAGTTTTTGATTTTGTAATCTCAATCATACCTGTCTCCATCGTAGTCTATTATGACTACGATTGTAGTCTTTTATGACTTCTTTGTCAATACAATTATTTACTTTCTTATTGTCCAGAAGTCTGCTGAAAGGGTTTCGAGGTATTCGTACGGCATGGTGAAATATCCATCACTTAGAATTACCGCATTCCTCTTATATCTACAATATAGGTGTGTATAAATTTTTCGACAGCTTCTATTGTTTCTTTTTTAAGTTTTGGAGGGCTTTGAGTAATCCACATCGTAAAATTATATAATTCCTGATTGTTTACTTCCAGCCATTTTTTATTTATATAAAGAAATGCCAATAATGTAGTAACGGCTATCCTCTTGTTGCCATTTTGGAAAGGATGATTTTTAATCATTAGATAAAAAAGTATAGCTGCTTTGCCTGTAAGAGCTTTATACAACTGCTTCTTATTAAAACTCTGAAAAGGCGTTAATAAACAACTCTCTAAAACATTGGGAAACCTTGTAGAAAAATCAGGGATTGGTTCGTTATATTCCAACATTTCTTTGGCTAATTTAAAAGACACGGACTCTACATGCGCCAGCGTAATAACTTTCATGATTTATTCATTTCCAAGCATTTTTAAAGCCTCGCCGTATTCACTAACAGCTTTTTTAACCGCAAGACCAACACTCTCTTTTTGCTCCTTAGAAATTGTCCTGCCTAAAGCCAATGATAAACTTTTAAGCGGTATTATATAGGTTTTGCCTATCTTTTCAGCTTGGATTTCGCCTCTTTTCACTTTTCTAAACACTGCTATCCTGCTTATACCTAAAAGCTTTGCTAGTCCTGGAATAGTTATAACATCTTTATTTATCATATGTTACCTCGTTAACTAATATCCTTTAAGTTAACTTATGTTAACTTACACTATAAAGGTTAACATAGAATATCTGAAAAGTCAAATTCTTTTATTTCCGTATCGTCCAGAAATCCGCAGATAAAGTTTCCAGGTATTCATATGGCATAGTGAAATATCCGTCTTTGCCCCATTTAGTCCCCCAGGAATTTCGCACTATAAATCTCTTTTGCTTCTGGTTATAGCCTACTGCCAGGACCGCGTGGCCGCCAAGTACCTTTTCCTTTTTCTTAGGTATATTAGCCACGCCTGTACGCGCCACTCTCTGTGACTGAAAACTCTCATAAACAGTAAAGCCAAACACAAACGGATATCCTTCTGCGAGGCAGGTAAGCATTTCAGGCAGGCTATTTATGCGGTGGTAAGATTCTATGCGGCGTTTCTTTGCTTCAGCATAGCATTTCTTAGAAGGTTTTCTTGTAAATCTTTCTATTAAATACGGCCACGTCTTTTCCCAGCACGCGCCCTGTTTCCTCAGTGTCTTAATGCCATCTCTTAAAGACGCTCCTGAATCATAATCAACTGTATCTTCCAAAACTCTCTCATTATAATAAATAAAAAGCCTCGACACATCCTCATACACGTCATCTATCCTGTGATCCAAATATTCCAGATTCCCTGCCAGCGCATTCGCAGTGCAGCTTCCAAGCGTCTCTTGATTTTCCACAATAGAACAAAACTCCCTTAAATCCACCTTTTTCGGCAATCTCACCACAGGCCTTATCGCCTTATATAAATAATCCCTCTGATCAGGCCTATCCGGCACCCAGCCATAACTTCTTTTCCCCTTAACCATCCCTCCCCTCCTCTAAACCTGGCCTACTGTGATTTTCTTAATACCTAAAACATTGCAGAAACGCATGACGGTATATAGCGTGACATTTTTCCTGCCTTCTTCTATCCTGGAAACATCCGGCTGTTTCATGCCTATGCGATGCGCCAATTGTTTCTGGCTCAACCCTTTCTGAATCCTCGCTTCTTTAATAAGCGCCCCAAACTTCCGGAAAAAAACCGGCGTGGCGCTTGCAGGTTTTCTGCGGCCTCGTCCATTCATATCTACTAGCTGTTCATAGATTTTTTCTCACCAATCCCTGAAATCTGACTGCCGCGCGCGTTTTATCCATTGATCCTTTATCTTTGGCCATGCGTCTATAAACACGGCCTTGGTAATCAATGAAAACAGTTCCTTTGGCTTATCACAGCGCGACAGAAAGATTACCATTTTAACCGGAAATTGCGGATGTTTTGGATTTTTAAGTATCTTG
>Ga0180009_10001984_pt1 | contig 24250 bp, 32 predicted proteins | sample OS_PC_MetaG_FD_123537 | JGI IMG/M metagenome (GOLD analysis project Ga0180009, IMG submission 123537) | Groundwater microbial communities from the Aspo Hard Rock Laboratory (HRL) deep subsurface site, Sweden - OS_PC_MetaG | ecosystem: Environmental > Aquatic > Deep subsurface > Groundwater...
AAGAGGCGACGGGAATCGCACTCGCTCCGGGTAATTACGAGGAAATCGTGGACCGGCTGAACGTGCTACAGCAGGAAGGGGGTGCACAGGCATGAGCGAGACTACGACACACTCGTTGTACGACGGCGAGGTAAACATCCAATTCTACCCGAGTACGCACAGGGCGAAATTGATGCCAGAAGGCAAATGGCTACAGTCCGTCACGCGGCACACGTCCATCGTGGACAAGTCGCGTCCGTTACTCGCATGGGCCACGAGGCTCGCGCGTGAGTCGTTCCAGGAGTATCTCGCGAGCAGGGAAGGAGCCGACATGCTATCTAGGTCGGAGGTCGCGGCGGCGGTAGAATCGGCCGTCACAGAGCACCAGAAGAAGAAGGACGAGGCCGCGACCAATGGGAAGCTGGTGCACGCTTGGGCCGAGGCCCACGCAAGGGGCGTGATGCTCGGGGAGCCGAGGCCGCCAGTGGGCGACGACCTGCCGGACCAAGTGGTCCAGGGAATCAACGCATTCTTGGATTGGATAGAAGAATCCAAGGTCAAGTTCTTGGCCACGGAACGGATGGTCTACAGCAAGGAACACGGCTATTACGGGTTCGCGGATAAGGTGATAGAGATCGGCGGCAAGAGGTACCTCGGGGATTACAAGACGTCAGGAGGAATCTACCCGGAGATGTACTTCCAAGTCGCCGCTTACAGGAAGGCGTGGGAGGAGGAGATGGGCCCCTTGGACGGACACATGATAATCAGGTTCGGCAAGGACGACGGGAAGTTCGAGGTCACGACCATCGATTCCTACGAGGAGGACTTTCAGGCGTTCCTTGCATGTAAGCGACTCCGTGAATCGGTCACGAGGCTCGGAGCGAGATAGACCAGTCGTGCCTGACCTGTTCGCTAAAGTAGGCCGCATAGACGGGACCACCCATCCCCCAATCGGGGTACAGAAGGGCGGCCGAAGGCGGCGGGTCGGGCACCAACACGGCCGTCGCGCCGGGTATCGTCGGCACTTTTTCGACGTCGCGGGTCTCGTGGTGTCTCCCGACGGCGTTCCGCAGGCGGTATCCGGCAAGGCGGCCGATAGGGGAATCATTCACTCATTTATGGACATATATGTCATCATCAAAATCACGGTCGCAATCATCATCTCGATTTCACCATTTAGTAGTCAAACTGCCGTTCGAACCGACGCCGGAGGAGCATTGGGCGTTGGAGATGCACCTGTCGGAGATGCTCGGGCATCATTTGGGGAATTTGTCGCCGATGAAGGACAAGACTCTGTACAACGAACTATCGAAGTGGACTCTGAGATGGGTGGAAGAAACACCGAACTTCTCAAGCCGGGCTGTGAGAGTCGAATTACCATCGTCACGGGGTACAATTCAGTCCCCGAGCAAACGGACGACACGCCGTGCATCGCGGCAGACGGAAGCGACGTCTGCGAGCTCGAAGCCCGAGGAGACCACTCGTGCGCGGCGTCGCTCCCCTTCGGTGCCAAAATCTCCGTCCCCGGCCTCGGGACGTGCACGGTCAGGGACCGGCTCGCGCCGAGGTTCGCGCACCGGATCGACTGGCACTTCGGCGGCAGGCCGGAAGTCAAGGGGGCGAGGGAATGGGGCAGGAAGGAGCTCACGGTGACGATATGCCAAGAGGAAGAAAGAAAGGTTCATTAGTGCCAAGATTCGACTCGTTAGTCATCGATTTCCAGGGGGCGTTAGACATCGTGGAGTCGTTCGCCAAGGACCCGGTAGCAGCCATAGAATACGTCGATATGCTCAGGGAAGAACAAAAAACGATGACAGCCAAAAATTCGACGATGCACCTCTACAAGCTCATCGCTTATATGATACGCGTAGGGGCGTTGGAGCTCAGGGCAACACCCAATAAGATTTCCGAGGAGAAATGGGACGAACTCATGAATGCGGCCAGGCGTAGCAAGGAGAAACATGCAAAACGAGACGGCAAGGCTACTTAGAGCCATCGCGAACCTCTTGGATTCCGGGGCCTCTCCTTTGGTCTTGGGGAGTCCCGAATGTCCAGAAGTACCTGAAAGCGGTCAAGAAGGCGAGGAAGTACCGTCCGTGGTTCAGGACGGTACTCCGGAGCTTAGGGGCAAGTGCCACTTGGCGTCCGTGGTTGAGCATCCGAACGGAAGGAAGGTGTGCCTGGCCTGTCTGGAACCTTGCGAAGCCACGACGGAAGACGAAGCCGTGAGCATCGAACCGACACCGACGGAAAAACGGAAACCGGGGGCGTTCCAATTCAGCAAGAAGGGAACGATGGGCCACGAGTGTTGCGGGTCCAAGGGGTTCAGGCACAGGGCGGGGTGCCCAAACGCGAGTATGTCGAGGTCGGCCACCGAGGGGATATGAGGTCAGAGATTCGCATCCCAATCCGGCCGGTGAGCTGGAACACGCTCGCCCGGAAGAGCAGATGGACGTACAAGGAGACGTTCGAGGCCATGAAGGTCCAAACCATGGCGGCGGTGATGAAGACCAAGCCCTACCCAAGGTTCACGGGGCAGGTCAAGGTCCGATTCATCGCCGCATGGAAGGACAAGAGGAAGCACGACCTCGACAACGTATGCGTGAAGCCGATCTTGGATGAGCTCGTCTCCATGAAGGTCCTCACGGGGGACGACATGGACGTAATGACGGAAGTGGTCATCCGAGGGAATCGAAGCAAGGAGGAATCACTCACGGTAATCATCGAATCCATATGAAGCCACCCGGAGGTGAGAGATGGAGGCAGTACGTCTGCCCCGAGTGCGAACAGAGGTTCAAGAGAAGGACAGAATTCGTCGAGATACCTTACGGCCCGTCCGGATTCGTCTCCGGACCCATCAAGGCCCTTCACGTGACGTGCCATTACAGACGGCTCAAGAAGGACGACATTGACAGTGTGCCTTCCAGTCTGATTTGATGGGTCCTGTGGGTTTGGCGTCCCGGTGATGGTGGGGAACCTCTCATCATACAGGCTATTCCCCGCGAGGAGGTAGCCACGCCAGGACCCCATCCACAGGCAATACTTGCGTCCTCAAAGGGGCCATGGTAAAATTCCCCTAGTCAAGAACGCCTTGGCCGTCGTCGAACAGAGACACAATTAGGCTATTGGCCGTTTACGTAGCTGGATTGTTGTCTAGGGCGAAAGCCCGAACAGTCCGGCGACGTGAGCGGCTTTTCAGTAAGCCACACCGAATACTGACGGGATTGGGTCGGCGAATCCATCAGCCCCCCGTTGGATGCCAGCTAAGTGATGGAGTTGGGCCTACCGTGTACCGATTGCACATGCCCGAATAGGTTTCCTTCCGTCACACTGACGGGGGAGGCCAGCGTTTCCTCCTGTCTCACGGACGGGGGAGGTCAAGAACGTCTTGGCACCGTCGCCTCGACCGTAACGGCGAGCGATTGACGAGAGCCGTGCTCTGCCCGCGTCGAAAAGGGAGGCCGCCTTCCGAGAATCGACACCACGTGGGTAAACAGGCCGTCCCGACGGCTTTTGGGTCCCCCGTATCCGCTTGCACATGCTCAGGGAAAGAGAAAACGAAGGATAAAGACAAAGAAGAGGTCAGGGGTACGGGCGACCCCGAAGGGGCTTGAGCCCGTACCCCTAGACCGCCGATGATTCATCGCCGCATGAAGACAGACTTCTACAAGCAATACCTCGCTTCAAAAGAATGGCAGAAGAAGAGGAGGGACGCCTACGTCGCCCTCGGTCGCAAATGCCGAAGGTGTAAGTCCTCCTCTTCAATCGTCGTCCATCACTTGTCATATGAAAGGTTGGGGCATGAAGAGGTCGGCGATTTGATAATCCTATGTCGAGTTTGCCATGATGCGGTACACGAAGGATTCGAGGCGTACAGGAATGGGAAGGTGAGATACGAAAATCTGCGTTGGTTCACGGAATGGTTCGTGAAGGCCGATAAGCTCAAAGAAAAAACGGAACGTCGCAAGAAGAAGAGAAAGGAAAGACGCAAAAAGATAATCCAAAAACGCATCAGAGACCGTGGCAACTCAACCGGGTATTCACGCGTCGTGGCACTTAGGCCGATGCCGAAGGGAAAAAGAAAGCCGGTCGTCTTATTCAAACCTTCAAAGATATGGCAACCCTAGCTTACACGTTAGTCAGCATCGTCTTTGGTATCGTCTTGTTCTTCTTCGCATGGGCAGTATGGGAGAAATACAAGGATTCGCGTTATGTATCTAAGCCTCCGAAGACTAGACCGGTGGAACCTTTTGAACCTTACGTCCCGAGGAACGACCCGAAGAAGACGAGAATCATCAACAGCCTCGTAGTGGTAGGAATCGTAACTTACGTGTTCGTAGTCATCGCCACCCTCTGAGATTGTGTCCCGGTTGAAAGGTCGTCTCTTCCATGTTATAATGGCGGCATGAGCAAATATGGACCGAAATGGAAGGAGAAATACTGCGATGAAGTCGTGTCGTTTATGGGGTCTGGTCATTCGGAGGAGGCATTCGCGGCTCAAATCAAGGTAAACAGAAGGACGGTTTATCTCTGGAAGAAAGAAAAACCAGAATTCGGGAGTGCAGTCGAACGAGGCGAAGACGCACGGAGGTTGCACATCGAGAAGATAGCGATGGCGGCAATCCACGACAAGAGCGTGAATGTAGCTTTGGTAATCTTCTATCTCAAGAACTGGGCCGGTTTCAGGGACGACCAGCACATCGACCATACGACGAAGGGGGACAAGATGCCCTCGCCCATCCTTGCACATGTTCGTAGCGACGACGGCGACAAGAAAGATACTAGGCCTGTCGAAAAGGCTTAGGGGCGTCTGTGGCGGCACTTCTGCCTCCAAGACCATCTCTGTCCTCTTGTTCCTCATCGATCTAGCCCAGCGCGACAAGACGCCAGCATTGACGAGCGTGGTATCCGAGACCGTACCTCATTTGAAGCGTGGTGCAATCCGTGACTTCATGAACATCATGGAGACGCAGGGATATTTCGTCGATTCCCGATGGAACAGGACCGATTTCATCTACACGTTCGAGACCGGTTCGAAACTCGAGTTCTTCTCGGCCGATTCTCCGGACAAAGTGAAAGGCCCGAGGCGTCAGAGGTTATTCCTCAACGAATCCAACAACGTATCTTTCAATGCTTTCGAACAGCTCGAAGTGCGCACCGAGGACTTCGTGGCACTCGATTGGAACCCATCTTCAGAGTTCTGGTGGTATACAGAAGTCAAACCGAAGCGCACCGACTGGGAGGAAATCGTCTTGACGTACAGGGACAACGAGGCCCTTGATGTCCGTGTAGCGGCTTCCATCGAACAACGACGGGCCAATAAGAACTGGTGGCGCGTCTATGGGGAAGGACAACTCGGTACCGCCGAGGGGCGCATCTACAAAGACTGGGCCATCATAGACGAGATACCACACGCGGCACGCCTCGAAAGGCGCGGGCTTGACTTCGGTTATACGAATGACCCCACGAGTATCGTGGGCATCTACAGACACGACGGAGGGTACGTCCTTGACGAAGAGATATATATGACGGGCATGCTGAACCGTCAAATAGCAGACGCCATAAACCTTCAAGAGCAACAATGCCTCGTGATAGCCGACTCTGCCGAGCCGAAGAGCATCGACGAGCTCAAGGCGGCTGGCGTGGCAGTCCTCCCGGCACAGAAGGGGCCGGGGAGCGTCTTGCAGGGCATCCAGTTCGTCCAAGGACAGCGAATCTCCATCACCAAGAGGTCTGTCAACCTCATCAAGGAATACCGAAATTACATGTGGATGACCGACAAGGACGGAAGGATAATCAACGAGCCAGAGAAGGGTAACGACCATGCACTCGATGCGGTACGTTATGGCCTCGCATCACTCGTCATGACCCAACAACTGGGCATCCAAACGCCGCCCAAGATGACGGATGCCATTTACGACATCATATGAGATGTGCTATAATGGGGGGTAATAGGGCCGCTCTGCGGTTTCGCCCACGCTTTTCATCTATGAGTGTATGCCAGAATCGCCCGGTATCTTAGCAGAACGAGGATTGGAGAAGGGTCTGACCTATCAACCGCCACGAGCGGAACTTGAGATGGTCGCGTTCCACAGGGACCGCATCAGGAAGGCCAACGACGCCCGTAACCAGCGTCATCGTCGTTTCGATAACCTGTCTTTCATACAGGACTACTACTCGAACGAGGACGCTAGGAATTCGTATCTGCGTCCAAAGCGCAATGACGAAGAAGTACGCGTGGTCGGCGGTACGACGGAGAAGCGCATCGAGTCTCTGGTCAACGAGCTTGCTTCGATGAACTTCCAGCATGACATCCAAGCGTATGACCAAGAGGACAGACTCGTTGAGGACCTCGGGAACGTCATGGAGGACGTGGTGAAGCGTACGAACCAGATGGAGGAGGATTCAGACGTACGTCTAGACGCCATCTACGACATGCTCTGCCAGAGGGCCGTGTTCTTGGAAGAAGTCTACGAACGCCGGCGGACCCGAGGCGTGGTCAGGCACCAGTACCGAAAGCGTCTCCGCACGTCACTCGAAGTCCTCTTGGGAGACCTCACGATTCCGCATTACCGTCTGGATGACCAGCCATACATCGTCACCTACGAACGGATGAGCATACAGGCCGCCGAACAGATTTATGGACACTTCAACAACTTCAAGTACGTCCGTCCGGGCATGGACCTGTCGAATGACGTGTATGGTTCGGACGTGACGTTCCGTCTCGGGCACCTCGCGGCGAATGAGATAGAAATCTGCAAGTATGCTTCTCTCGCGGATGACGAATATCAGCCCTACATCTGCGGCGTCCCGATGTTCCCAGTGGGTTCCAAGCTCCCATGGAGGTACCCGCACTATAATCTGTCGTGCACGGTGGCCAAGGGAATGTCGCCGCTCTTCTTCTATGGACGACCCCCGGCTGTCGCGTTGAAATACCTGCAGGCGTTGGATGACGAGATGATTCGGAACATCGTCATCAAGTTCAGGCAGGCCGTGGCACCGCCCAAGGCGGCCCTATCGACGAACAAGGTCTATTCACGCGACATCTTCAACGCAGGCTCCATCACGTATGGGCTTGACGCGACGACCTTCAAGGACCTCGTTGACCCGACGGGCGTGACGACGGGGGAGATACAAGTCCTCAATCTCATCAAGCAGATGCAGGACGAGATGGCCTCGCGTTCCGCGACGAACGTGGGCGTCTCTCCCGGTCAGAAACAACTCGCGACACAGATAATCGAACAACAGAAGGGGGCCGTGAAGATGCTCGGCCTATTCATCATCGCGTGGTCACGGATGATTAGGCAGAACACGAAGCTCCGGCTTTATAACATCGTCGAACACCTCGATGAGCCCATCACCAAGGAAATCGACCCATCCGGGGAACTGGTAGAGACGTTGCAGTCCTTCACTCTCCGTGAAGAGACGCTGGACGACGGACGACAGGGGACGAAGGTCATCAAGCTCATGGATAGGAACCTTGAAGGGCAAGAGGTTGAAGACCTCGCGAACTTCGAAGAGGACATGGCGAAGAAGGGAGAGCCTGTCAGCATCAAGACCTTGAACGTGAAGGCTCTCAAGAAGTTGGACATCACTTGGCACGTGGGCGTGACCTCGAAACCGGAGGAATCGCACGACCTCAATAAGATGATGTTCCAAGATAAGATTGCACAGGCACAAGCGATTTCACAGATTGCACAGCGGCCGCTCAACGGAGAGCGCGTCATCGATGAGTTCGAGCGCACGTGGCGGCTCAAGGATTGGTTCACGGAGCAGATGGCATCACCTGAACAGCCCCCGCCGGGTGGTATACAGGCGTCTCCGCCCGGCGAGTCTGGAGTGAAGGCCGCCGCGAACCCGAATCAGAGGCCCGGCAAGCCGTCGATAGCTGACGCGTTATCTTCCACGAATAGATGATCGAGCGAATTTTCCCCTTCCTTGAGCGATTGTTTCGCGTGAAACACGTCTCCACGCCGACCGAATACGTCGATGCCTTCCTTTCGCGGCCGATGGTATGGACGGATTGGCGTGGGATGGACTTGGAGTCACGTAGGGAATGGGCGAAGGATGCGAAGAACCTCCTAGAGAACCGCGTCTTCCGTTCCTTCTGCGGTTACAGGGACAGGAGCGGCATAAAGACCAACGGAGAGATGTCGAAGGACATCATCGAGCACCTCGCGAGACACGCGAAGGATTATCAAGAAGTCATAGCCCTTAGAATGACGATGAACGGCATCGAACTCGTGAGGGATAGGGTTGAGGAATCCTTGCTACCGGAAGACAGGCCATCTTCCGACGGCATCTATGACCCGATTTAGTGGCTTTTTATAACTTCCCCATCAGCCACCCTCCGGGCTAGTCAATCGGAGTGAGGGGAGAACGATAGTATGCCAAGAAAGCTGTTTGACGAAGACGGGAGCCCAGTCGAGGTTCCTACGGAAGATGAAATCAAGGCCATCGAGACCGCCAAAGCGGACATCGAAGCCAAGATGAAGGACCTCGAAGCCGAATCCAACCCGAATTGGAAGGCGGCCCGAGACAAGATGAAGGAGCTTGAATCGAGGAATGAGGAGTATGCCTCGAAGCTCAAAGAGGCAGGCGTGAAGCTCGAATCCGCGAGTCTGTCCCGCGAGGACATCGAACGCATCGCCCAAGACAAGGCGCAGTCGATGTTCCTTGAACGCTCCGTCGAGAGCGCACTCAAGGGGACGTTCGGCGAGAAGTACGAATCCGCCAAGCGTCTGTTCGACAAGCTCACGCACGGAGAGACGTTGGACGAGGCGAAGGTCGGGGAGACCATCAAGCACGTAGCGGGTGCTCTGGGCTTCGATGACCCGAAAGACGCCATCCACCGTGCCGTCGCATCCGTCGGCTCCGCCCCCATATTTGAGCCGAAGACCGAATCATACGCTGAAACGGCAGAAGGTAAGGGTTTGGCTCAAGCGATGGGAATCAGTATCGAAGAACCTAAGAAATGAGTATGCCGAAAGAAGAGAAGAAAGAAGAGACGAACGAGGAGCGCGTCTCTTGGCTCGAAGAGAAGGTCAAGACGCTCACTGAGGCCATCAGCGGCAGGAAGCCTATTCCCGCCTACAAGAAAATCGTCAACGTGATGTTCGTCGATGACCTCCCGGTCGTCGTGTTCGGTAAGGTGAAGTCGGCCGTCGACGACAGTGGCCAAGAGAACCACGTCATCAGCATCACGACCAAGGACGAATCTGGGAAGACAGACACGAAGGAGGTCGAGTATACCTCGCTCGTCCGTGATAGCATCCGCCACGCGGGTGAGGTCACAAAAGAGGAGACGGAATACGAGAAAAAGAACCAAGGTCCTATCCCGACGACCGTCACGGCGAAGGACCCTGACCCGGCAAAAATCGGCGGAAATGCGTCGTTCCAGCCGCGCCGCGTCCTCTTGGAAGAGACGGTCAGGCGTGACATGGTGACGCTCCGGTTCCTGTCCGGTCCGTGGGAGGGGAAGGAACTGACGATGGACGCCCTATACCTGAACCCGTAGCCTATGCGACCATTCAACAAGGTGCAGAAGGAAATCACGAAGGCAGACGACAAGGAACACCTGCTCGCGTTGGAGCGGTGCGTGCCGTTGGCGAAGAAGGTCCTCGCCATCCTCGTCGAGGAAGGGGCAGAGATGGGAGACATCAAGGAATCTCCTGAATCGCACATGAAGAGCGCGGAACTCATCATGCAGGCGTTCCTCGACGCGAACGTCCGGTGGGCAGATAGGCACTTCATCTTCCAGTTGGCCATGCAACCGGTCGAGATGGTGAAGAACCTCGTCCTGAACTCCCTCGGTGAGACGTTCAACGTCGGGAGCGGCGTGTTATGGGGCGTGGATGACATGATGGACCTCACGGTGGGCCGCATCGATGAGGTATTGAAGGGCCTCAAGGAGAAGAAATGACCCGTATCGCCATCTGCATCGTGGATTCGCACCCGATGCTGTACAAGGAGTTCGCTCTCTCCTTGGTGGGCGTTACGTCGTTCTTCAACCAATGGGCGAAGAGAGGGGAGTACGTCTTGGACGTGCTCCTCGCGGAGACAGGATACATCGACGACATGAGGAATTGCCTCGCGAACAAGGCAGTGGACGAAGGGTACGATTATGTATTCTGGATGGATTCGGACATGACGTTCCCTGCAGATTGCCTTCCGAGGATGCTCGCGTACTGCGAGAAGGACGATGCGGAGGCCGTGTCGGGTCTCTACGTCCACAAGAAGCCACCCCACATGCCTCACGTGTACCCGAAGATTGACGAGGCCAGTGGGAGGTTCATGATGCCCGTCTCTTTCCCCCTCAAAGAACCGTTCCACATCGACGGAGCGGGGTTCGGGTGTCTCCTCATGAAGACGTCCGTAGTCAAACGCGTGGAACGTCCGTATTTCCGCATGGAGGTCACGGACGGGAAAGTCACGAAGGGGGAAGACCTCGACTTCTGCAAGGAGACTAGGATGAAGATGCTCCTCGACCCGACCATCTCATGTGGTCATCTGTCGCTCGGTAAATACACCATCGACGACTATCTGTGGTACAATGACATCGAGAAGGACGCCGACGGGTGGGTCTCTCCGACTCCTGAACAGCAGAAGAAAATCACGGAAAAGATGGGGCATTTACAGGATGGCGCGAATATGGTAAAATAGTGAAGAAATAGGGTCCTGCATGGACGGCGAGGGGTACATAGACGTGGACCCTTCCCGCCTCTGGCAGAACGCCAAGAGCGTTACAACCTACCGAGTGGCTCTCGCGCAATAAAGCCCACTCTCCTTCGCGGAACGTACACCGCGCCGTTCAGTCGGCAGAATCCGGAAAGCGATTTACTCGCTTCTTTACCATACTGGGACATATGTCCTTCAAGCACATCAAGGGTCCAGCCCTCATCGAGTACTGGCCCAAGACCGCTTCCACCACGCTCACGGCGCGGGCATGCGTCGGCACGTCCGGCGGATACCTCATCGCGGCGACGGCATCGGAAACGGATATCAAGGGGGTCTTGCAGAAGGCTATCGCTTCTACGGATTCCGATTTTGCCAGCGCGACGAAGATTCCGGTCCTCATCCCGCAGGCGACGGACGAATTCGAGGTTGATATGACCTCGACGACGACGTTCACGGCTACTCATGTCGGTCTCAAAGGCAACTTGGACGCCACGGGGCAGTACGTCGATGTCACAGTCAGCACGTACCCGCATTGTACGGTCCTTCGTGGTGGGTCGGCCACGAACAAGGTCGTCGTGAAAATCAACGGTGCGTACACGTTCCGCAACGCCAACTAACCATTGAACATTATGGCACAAGGACCAGTCACGTTGGCCTCTGCAGTGTCCCTCTCGGACCTCACAGACCTCGTGCGACGCAATTGGACAGTCATGAAGGCGACGTTGCCCCGCAAGGCTCGCTCGCTCTTCAACTCCGAGTACATCGGCGCAGGACAAGGCTCCTCGAAGCGTATTCAGGAGTTCGACGGCGAGACGTTCGCCGCGTACAAGGCAGAAGGCACGAATTCCGAGAAGGCGCAGGTCGGTTCCGGGTACTCCGTGGACATGACCGCTCGCACGTTCTCGAAGGAAATCGACATCACGCTGGAGATGCGGACCGACAACCGCTACCCGCAGATTGGTCAGCTCATCACGGACCTCGCGTCTTTCTGCGAGAACCGTCAGGACCTCGACCTCACGCACCGTGTCTCTTTCGCCACTTCTATGTCCTATACGGACATGAACGGCGAATCGGTCAGCGTCGCCATGGGCGACACGTATGCTCTCGCGTACGCCACTCACACCTTGGCGCATAGTCCGACGACGTACTCGAACCGCGTCACGGGCGACCCGGCGTTCTCGCAAGGTGCGTATGAGTCCGGGATGCTCCTCGCGACCACGCAGACGTTCAACAACTTCGGAGAACAGCGCGTTCTTGATTGGAACACCGTCATCACGGGTACAGACCCGTCCACGGTTCGTGCCGTCAAGCAGTTCCTGAACTCCCAAGCGGACGTGGACTCGGTTCAGTCCGGCATCGTCAACGTCTACAAGGACGCGAAGCGGCACATCGAACTCCCGTACCTCGCCTCCACGGCGGCTGGCGCGTACGATTCGACGAAGCGTCGTTGGTGGGGCGTCATCGCCGTCGGCATGAGCGGATGGCAGGCATACGTCGGAGATTGGATTGCTCCGACGCTCAAGACTCCGGGTGCTGGCAACAACGGAGAAGACATCCACTCCCTCAACTGGACATATTCTGCCTACTGCCGCTTCGGCATTGCGGTCGTGTCCGGTAAGGGTATCGTGATGTCCTGTCCGTCAAGCTGATAACTCTTGGCAATGGTGACGGCAACGCCTAACGGCGACCGGAGGGATGGAGGGTCACTAACGCCATAACGATTGATACACATGCCTAATCAGAATGTAGGATACGGACGGGCACTGCTCGATGCAGTCGCCACGCAGGTTCCGGCGTTCGGTCGCGTCTTCGTCGTCTTCAACTCTTTGGATACGAAAGAAGCGTACGATTCGATGTCGAACGTCATGAAGACGGACACGGATGGGAAGGTGAGATTCTTCACGAGCCTCTCCACCGCCGTCGATGCCGCAGACACCAACAACAACGACGTCATTTGCCTCGATGGCCAGACCTCTCACAAGGTCTCGTCGATGCTTGCCGTCTCTAAGAACCGCGTTCACTTCATCGGCTTCGATGGAGGCGGGAAGCGTGTCGAGAACCAACGGACGCTCATCTCGAACACGGGAGCCGGAGCCGAAGCCGACACCGCCATGGTGAAAGTCACTGGCACGGGTGTCACGTTCCGAAACATCGCCTTCAAGAACAACTGGACTGTCGCGCAGAACCTCTATTGCGTGGACGACCAGTCTTCAAACGGCTACTTCGAGAATTGTACCATCCACAACCTCGGGTCAGCGCACCTCACGAACGCGAACTGCGCCGTTCTCCGACTCTCCTCGCAGGACACGACCTACGTGAACTGTCAGATCGGTGCGGACACGTTGAAGTCTACAGTGGCTTCCGGTCAGGTCGTGCTCATCAAGAAGCAGACGACCGCCGCGACGCGCGTCAAGCTCATCGATTGTTACTTCCGCGCGTACACGGACAAGACGACGCACGTCTTCATCCGCGTCGCCGCGAATGGTGACATCGACCGTTCGGTGACGCTCATCCGCCCCGTATTCGACAACTTCAACTGGGACGCTTCGAACGGCGGTGCGCTCATGGCCGTCGCTGTCGCTTCCGCCTCAGGTCTAGTCTCTGGAGGTATCAACCTCTTCGACGTGATGCTGAACGGTAAAGGCACGACGGACGTCGCTTCGTCCGCCGTCGGGAACGCTGGTGTCTGGATCACGGGCAATTCGCCGACTGCCGGTACAGCTGGCATCTCGGTTCAAGCAATCGCATAACTGATATGAACAGAACAAAGAAGGAAGACGTCGGAGTGGGTGAGGAGGCCGAAGTGGTCGTCGAGCCTGTGACCGCCGTCGAAGAGAAGGTCGAGGCGGTCGAGGAAGAAGTCGAAGTGGCTTCTATCGAGAACGTCATCGAAAAGGACGAAGCAGGCGATGAATGGGTCATCGCTCCGTCCGCTAAGTTCCGACTCTAATCGCGTATAGCCCATCTCCCTCCCTCGACCATTCGATTGAGGGAGTGGATTGCACACGAAATATGGACCTACTCAAGAAATATTGGACAGTCGCATCCGTCGCGTTATTGGCCGTCGTGGTCGTAGCGTACGGCTTAGCAGTAAAATCAGACCTCCCGTCGTTCGGTAGCGGAGGCCCAGCCGAGAGTGACAGCTACCTCATCTTCTCCACCTCCACGCTCACGTCGGCCTACACGGGGGCAGGTGCAGTCTCCTCGACCATCATCGAGAGCAAGGGCAAGCCAAACTTCCTCTTCGTCGGCACCTACGTCCCGAAGTCACACGGGTCTCAACTTCAGATTCAGGTCGAGCGGTCGTACGACATGGGAAAGACGTTCTACCCGTACAAGACCCTCACGCCTTCAGCATCCTCGACGATGGTCAACGTGCTCTCTAGCCCGTTCCTCGTCGATGCGACGACCTCCGGAACGGCGCAGTCGTTCTCCTTCGACCTCACGCTCCTGTCGGAGTACATCAGAATCAGCGCACGTGAATCGTCCACCTCGACTCTTGGGACCATTACCGCAGGAGTAACCGTCGCTTCGAATTGATATGTCGTTCATGAACAGGGCGGTCTTCACTACCGTCATGGCGATCGCCGTCGGGTTCATCACTGGACCTCTCGTCGCGCTCGCGTACACGAACCTGACCGTCGGCGGGACTGGAGGTTCGATTACTGCCATCCCGACACTTGACCAAGTGACGGATGAGGGGGCATCGACGACGAACAACGTGTCGTTCGGGCAAGTCTCCGGCACCAAATTCATCGCAGGTCTCGGCTCCGCCGCCGCACCTTCCTACACGTTCACGGGGGATGAGGATACGGGGATGTGGAGTAATGGAGCCGATAATCTCCAACTATCGGGTGTCTCCCAGGTCGGCTTGAATGCCGGAGGAAATTCATTGCAGTTCCTCGGGAATGAGTTTCGACCTCTTAGTGGGAACGCAATAGACCTTGGTGACCCCACCTTTTCTTTCAAGAACATCTACGCCTCCGGCACGTTGAGCGTCGGCGGAACCATCTATGCGAAATCCGGCAATGCCGCCGCCTATTCGTTCAGCGGGGACGAAGATACGTATATTTCCAACAACGGGGAGAATCAGATGGCCTTTGTGGTAGGAGGAGCAGGGACAATAGGAATAAATACCGCTAGTCTAACATTCTATAGGCGTATTGAACCAGACGCGAAAAATTTGCGCGACATCGGCCGGCCTGATCTGTCATGGAAGAACATCTACGCCTCCGGCACCGCCTACTTGGCGAATGTAAATGTCGTTGATACGACTTCAGTCACGTCTACCGTGTTCGTAGGGAACCTCACAGGCAAACGCGGCCAAATCTGCCTCGGCGACCAAGACGGTACGGGATTCACCTGCCTTACAGGAGACAACGGGACGATGACGGCGTATAGCACCTCGACGTACTAAAAACCCACACACGTTATGAAAATCATCACCATCCCAGCCAGACAGATTCCGGAGCAGACGCTCGATATCGTCCAAATCATGCTTATTCCGTCGCAGTCACGCATCATCGTGCAGACGAGCGATATCAACATGCAACTTGAGCGCACGGTCTCACCGGAGGAGTCGGACACCATCATCAGTATCGCCACGGGAGCCGTGACGGACAAGTATCCAGAGGCAACGGTCGCGGAGAAGGTCGTGGAGGCCATCGTGAAGGAACCCGTGACGGAACCCGTCATCGAGGAGCTGATTCCATAGTATGTCAGACCCCACGAACGGAGAAATCGCAATCTTGCTCACAGGACTATCTGATAAGTTCGATGGGTTCTGCCTCGTGAATAAAGAGGAACACGCAAGTCTGATTGAACAAACGACCCGCACGAACGGAAGGGTCACAGCACTCGAAAACTACAAGAACATGGTCATTGGAGGAGGTATCGTCGTCTCTATGATGGTTGTCCCATTATTCATTTCATTCCTAAGTGGTTATCTAAAAAACTAGTATGCAGATATCCAAAGCGTTCTGCCCGGAGACGCTCGCCAAGGTGAAGCGGTCCGCGCTCATCGCCCTCGGAGGCTTCGTCGTCTCCGCTCTCCCCATGCTCCTGCCTGACATCCTGAACGCGCTCGCTGGCCGTCCCATGCTTGCCGCGTTCATCGGTGCAGGGGCGACGTTCCTCGTGAACACCGTCCGTGAGTATCTGAAAGGCAAAGACTGACATATGCCTTGCGGAAAGAAGACGAAAGGCAAGAAGACCAAAGAGACGTCTAAGAAGAAATAGCCGATAGTATGCTCGAATCCTTGGCGCGGGCAATCTTCAGGGAAAAGATAAACGGCAAGACCGTATCCTTCGGGGGGCTACTGCGCCACGAGCCTGACGAGAGGGATTATATCTATTCTGACCTCGGTGGATTCTTCGGCCCATACGTCCCGAAGCACGAGGTTTGGCGAGTGAAGACCTACCAGGTGAAGGACCAGACGCCGAACAACACGTGTGTCTTCCATTCCTATGCGACGTGCAGGGAAGGACAAGAAGGCATCGAATTATCGCCGAAGTCCATCGTCGGATACGCCAGACGGCGCGGCCTCCTGCGCGGCAACGGGTTCTCGTCGCTTCGCAACGCACATAAGGCCGGTAAGGAATACGGAATCGCATCAGAAGCGATAGTCCCGAACACGAACGACCCGTGGTGGTCATATTCTGCGATGGTGGAGGATTCTGACGCCGAGGATCACCTTGAAGCGTCGTATTTCACGGTCTCCACTGCTGACGAGATGTTGAAAGCACTCGATGACGGGAATGCCGTCCACACAGGCTTTACGTGGTATTCATCCTATAACGTCTCCGGCGGGCTGAGGTCCCCTTGGATACTCCCATGGCGTAGGGGGTGGAAGGTCGGCGGCCACGCTGTCGCCCTCGTCGGATATAATATACCGAAGGGGCTGTGGACGTTCAGGAACAGTTTTGGGCCTCAATGGGGGGATTCTGGTGACTTCTATGTCAGGATGCGGGACTTTCCGAGGTTCGGTGACAATGGATTCGTTTCCGTCGACATCGGAGACCCGACGAACCTCCACGCGTTCATCTCATCCTATGACGGGGACACGGTGAAATCGAAGGATTCTCCGTCCGTTTTTCGTGTTGAGGGTGGTAAGCTCCGTCCATACCTCACCCCGAGCGCGTTCTTCGCCGATGGCGGGTGCTTTATACCTCCTTCCTACACCGTGGTATCAAACGATTTTATAGAACGTGCCCCGAAGGGTGAACCTATCCTATGAAACCATTGAAGTATTATGCCAGGTTCGTATTACCAGCCCTAGCTGTCCTCGCAGTCATCATCGGTAGTCACGTCTTCCGTAGTCTAGACTTCGGATACGCTGTAGCGACCGACTACGAGAAGAGCCTGTCTGCCCCGATGACGGCTGACCAGACGTTCGTGCCTGTCACGTCGCTTTCGATGAAAGACGGGACGACACTCGCTATGTCGAATTTGGGAGATAGGGTATTCCTCACCATCGAACCGGGCAAGGACAAGATGGAAATCGTGATGTGTGCGGGCATCTCAGAGTCTCTCCTGCGGTTCACCGGGTGCACGCGCGGTCTTGCTTTCACTGGTGCTTCCACGGCGGCAGTCGCGGCGAACGGCAAGACGCATTTCTCCGGAAACAAGGTCGTCATGTCGAACGTCCATTACGTCTATCAGCAGTTCCTGGATAGGAATGGTTCGACGCAACATGTGACGTCTACGGTCATCTTCAATACGTTACCGCAGGCTTCATCGTCCGGCGTACTCCCGACCTCTGCCGCGCAGTTCGCGACGAAAGCATACGCGGATTCGTTGACCATCGCCGGTGCCGCTCCTTCCACGACGAAGGGCATGGCTATTGATAGCGATTCCACGCTCTACATCAACGCATCGAGCACGGATTCGTTCAATGGCGGCTTCCTCTCGTTCGGCACGGCTGTCTCGAACCTCGGACAGCTCTACTTCGACGCCGTTTCATTCTTGGCGAAGGCTTGGACGTGGGTGGGGCTTCAGACATTCGGTGGTGGTGCCATCTTCAGTGGCAATTCCACGTCTACAGCTTCACACTTCGAAGTTCCTACGCCGACGGCTCCGAATGACGTGGCGAACAAGAATTACGTCGATGTTCTCGCACCGGATGCTTTATATGGTGACGGTTCGGATGGTGCTACAACGACCGCCGCAAATTTGACCCTCACACGGGATATGTATTTCACGACAATGGTTGTGAATAACGGCGTAACCGTGACGACGAATGGATACCGAATCTTTGCGACTGTTTCCATCGTAAACAACGGTTCAATCGTGAATAACGGAATTACTGGAAACGCTGGCACATCCGCAGATGATGGCGTTGGGCCATTCGCCGGTGGTGTCACGAGTACCGCACCAACCGCAGGAACGATGCCGGGGGGTGTCGTGGGCAATCAGGGTGGTTATAGCGGGACTAGCGTGGGTGCTGGTCAGGCCGGAATCGCCGGAGGCATTGTCAACTTCGCTGTTGGTACCTCAACAGGTGCGGCGGGTGGTATCGGTAGTGCATCCCCAGACGGAGGAGGCGCGGGAGGTGGTGCTGGTGCGGCCGGAACGGTCAATATGACAACGGGACGCCTCCCAAGGTCATACGGTTATGCATTCCTACTCTTTGAGCCTACATCTACGGCTTTTGCACCATTCCATGTTACCGCTCCAAAAGCAGGTGGGGGTGGCGGGGGCGCGTCAGAACAGTCTAACCAAGGTGGCGGTGGCGGTGGTGGTGGGTCGTCAGGTGGATTCTTGATGCTCGCGTCTCCCATCATCACAAATGCAGGTATTATTTCAGCCAATGGAGGTGTCGGCGGTGCTGGCGGTGCAGGATTTAGCGCGGCGGCTGATAACGGCGGTGGAGGCGGTGGAGGAGGAGGCGCGGGTGGTGTTGTCATCCTTATCTACCGAACACTCACGACTGGCACGATTACTGCTTCTGGTGGTGCTGGTGGTGCGGCTGGAATAAACAGGGAAAAAGCCACAGGAAATACAGCGGGAAGTGCCGGTGCTGTCGGGACGATATACCGCATAAGCAGATAAATGTGTCATTCCTCGACCTGTTCGCTAAGCCAACGATGACGGGGTACGTCAACGACGACGCGCAGTGGCTCCGTGCGCTTCCGAAGCATGACGTGTTCGCTGGAGGGCTTGATGATACCCCTGACTGGACATCCCTCGCCCCTCGTTTCAAGGCGCAGGAGTCCACGATGATGTGTACGGCGTTCGCCGGATGCGCGGTGGCTTCGATGCTGGAAAAGAAAGAGACGGGACGGAGCGTGGCGTTCTCCCCTATCGAGCTGTTCGCACGCTCTCACGGTTCCAACCTCGGCAACACAGTGCAGAACACCATCAATGCAATGGCTGGTGGGCTGACGAAAGAGGAAGACTGCCCGTGGGTCACTCCCGTAGGATGGTGGGACCCGTTCGTGGTCAAGCTCTATGGGGCATACGCAGAAGCGTCCGCGAAGGTCGATAATACTTTTGCCATCCGTGGGGCGACCTACGTCACGCCGACGCATGAAGCCATCCGTGCCGCGCTCATCCAGTCTCCGGTCTACGCAATCGTGAACGTCGGACGCGGATACTTCGACAACCCCGCACCAGCCACATCCTATGGTTCAGCCCATGCGGTCATCATCACGGACGTCGCAGATGACGGGAAAATCCGCATCTTCGATTCTCTCACGCAGGGTTCGTATGGATACGACGGTTTCCATTGGCTCTCTCCCTCGTTCCCCATCCTCTACGCCTTCGGAATCATGGACCTGCCGGATGGTTGGGAAGTGAAGCAGGAGACGGAGATGCAGAAGGTATATCGTCGGTGCCTCATCGAGCGGTATGGACAGTATGAGAGCGCGGCGAAGGAACGTGCGGCGAAGGAAGCGTTGGCGGTCGCACGGGCGAAGATTCCGACCTATGCGGCGTTCCTCGACGGGTTGTGGGACGTGTATGTGAACGCCATTGCATATGGCGGTTACTCCGTTCAGGACGTGCTGAACCACATAACTTCAATCCGGCGCGGTAAAGGACCGATATTCGATTTCAACCGTACAAAATAGTATGTCGACTCCTCTCTCATATCTGATAACGCGGTTGAACTTTTGGACGCCGATACTCACGAAGGACGACGCATTGAAGGTGAACGCACTCGATTCCGCCATCCGTGACCTGCGAAGGAGCTTGAACCCGCAGTGGACGCTGAAGAAGACGACGCTCCGAATCTTCTCTGACGTATTGGAATATCCGCTGGCGACAGACCACGCGGCTCTTGCAATCTTGGATTCGAATGACCAAGATAAGCCGTTTGGAGACAGGCCGCGCTACGTCTTCACGTCGATTCGTGATTTCTACGAAGACCCGACATATAGGAACGACGTGGCGGAGATATGGAACAACGGGACGAAATATCTCGGTGTACGCAACACGTCCGAAGACGATATGGGTTCCACGACCGTGGATGAACCTGCGACAGCAACCGACTACACGGTCTCAGGTGATGGCGGTACCCCCGTCATCGATTCCGTCTTCTTCAAGACGGGTTCCACGTCCGTCAGGATTCCTATCACGGCGTCTTCTGGCACGTTCACGGTCACGGACACTCCAGGAACGGTGCGGGACACCAATTACAAGCGGTCGTATTACTTCCGCTGGGTGTACTTCGATTCCGCGCCGACTTCCGTCACGCTCAAGTTCGGTGCCGATGCATCGAATTACCTAGAGGCGACCATCACGGCGCAGTTCTCAGGCTCCCCGTTCGTCGCTGATGATTGGAACTTGCTCGCGTTCGACCTCAACACGGCCACCGAGACGGGGACAGTCACAGGGACGTTCGCCTACGAGAGCATCGCAGTCGTGGGGCATGGTACGGGCAACTTCTACATGGACGCCTCGTACATGAAGAGGTGGAAACTTCAAGACTACTGGTATTATTCGTCCTACAACGTCTCGAACGCCGCCGGCACTTCATCTTCCGTCTACTTCGCGGAGGATGGGACGACCTACACGGGGACGGACGTCCTGCTCGGGGACTCGAAATATCATGATGTCATCATTTATCAAGCATGCGTCTATCTCCTGGCTGACAGCAAGGAAGAAGTCCTCAAACAAGAGGTAAAAGGATACGCGAATGCGGCATATAAGGAATTACAGCGTGACTATCCAGACCTCTCCCTCGTCATGACGACGAATTATTTCCGCTTCCAGACGGATTATCAAAACGAGATGGGTTTCCCAGACGCCAGCATATGAAGAGATTCCTCGCGCTCTTGGCAATCGTCTCGCTCATCGGGAGCGGATGCGTTTCGGATTCTCTTGGGACTTCGGAGTCCGGGGCTGTCTGGATTCCATTCGAGGAGTTCCAAGGATACTACACGAAGCGCGGGGCCGATAAGGTACCGGACGGGGCGTCCCCGAACGGCCAGAATACCAGCGCGAACTACGGAGACCGCATCAGCATACGGCAGGCGGGCTACGACATCTTCCCGGATTCCGATCCGGCTTCTGCGACAACCACCGGCATCGGTACGATGCACACGTTCCGTCGTAGGGACGGGGTGAGTATCCTCATGCGTGCGGCTTCCTCGACCTTGGAATGGTACGATTCTCATGGAGAGGATTGGGAGACCCTCAAGACAGGTTACGCTTCGGATGACTTCGGGTTCGCGGACAACGACGTGAACACCGACAAGGAGAGCTATACGTATTTCGGCAATTCCTACCAGCCGTTCTCTCGATGGACGGGCGATAGGACGTACCTCACGGCCACGGTCGCATCCGGTGCCGTCACGCTGAGCGTGGCCGATACGTCAGGGTTCCCTGCTACCGGGTCTATTTCATACTGCGGTACCGAACAGGCGTACTCCGGAAAGACTGCCACGTCGTTCACGGTCGCGTCTGCCGTCGATTGCCCAACCGACAGGGGTGTCGCACAGGCCGTCGAGACGTTCAGCGACATGACGACGTATCCGAGGGGTAATATTTATCTCTTCGCCGACAACAGGCTCTGGATTGCTGGCACTACCTCAACGCCTGAACGGGTCTACTTCTCCGGGTATGGCACGTCCACGCAATTCGACTTCGACACGCTCGTCAATTCTTCGACCGCCGCTGACCCCGGCCTCTTCAACCTCGCGGAAGGCGGCGGGAAGGTCACAGCCATGGTCATGGACGAGGGGTCGATCTACGTCTTCAAACGTTCCATCATCTACAAGGCGACGCTCACGGACACGTTGTATTCTGTCGTCCCGTTGAAGTCGTTCGACCAGAAGGGGCAGACTATGGGTGCCGTGAACAAACGGAGCACATTCTCCGCGACGAATGGCGTCACGTTCATCACTCCGGACAATCAGATAATGCTCTTGCAACGCGTCGAGACGATTGATTATCCGCAGAACACGCCGATTTCGGATTCCATCTCCCCGACCGTGGCGGGGTTGGATTTTTCCTCATCCACAGGTATCACGTTCCGCGACAAGGAGTACATCGCCTGCAAGAGTTCGACGGATTCCACCTTCAACGATACGGTGCTCGTCTTCAATCTCTCGACGGGCATGTGGGACACTCCCATCGTGGGGTGGAACGTAGGGGATTGGGCCATCTACGAGGATGGAGGTAAAGAGAAACTGTTCTTCTCGAATGGCACGTCGCTCGATACATACGAGGTCTTGGGAGTCCCGATCGATTCCTCATACGATACGGTCGCCTCTTGGAGGACGAAACAGTACTCCTTCGGCGTCCCGACTGGTCTCAAATACGTAGAGAACGTCTACATCGAGGGGTACATCGCTAAGAATACGACTCTCACGATTTCCTTGCTCTTGGACGAGGACGGATTCACGCAGACATACTCAACGACGCTCTCTGGCGAGGAGTCCGCCTACATCTACGACTCGTCAGAGTACAACGTAATAGGACTTTCCCCATTCGGCACTCGTAGGTTCGGCTCGAACGAGGACATCTCCGGTAAGAAGAAGTTCCGCATCTACTTAGGTAAGGACTTCCGACAGGTTCCAGCCTATGCTGCTCAGCTCGAATTCGCTTCCGACGGTCAGAATCAGGATTGGGAAGTTGACGGGTATGCTTTCCTCGTGAGGAACGCACCGGTACCAGAAAAGCGCGAACTCTTCAAATCCTTCAAATGATATGCCATTCGACCTGACAAAGACCCCATACACGAAGCAGACCCCGTATGACACGTCGGGAGGTTCGACGAGCATATCGAAGCCGCCTGACGTGACGGCCACAGCCGCGAGGACGTCTACGGCTGCGACTCCGACGTCTCCGTCTCCAGTCCCATCTTCAACGTTCGCATACTCAAGCCCGATGTCTCCGGCTTCTGGTCCGATGTCGTCTCTTCTGTCTCCGACGAACGTCGTTTCGTCCTCGAAGCCTGTCACGCAACAACGGAATGCCGTCAGACAGCAAGCGACGGAGACCGTAAAAGCGTTGGAATCTGGAACGACCATCCCCCAGACGACGACCACCGTACCGTCCGTTCCTTCCGTCGTCGTTCCGGCGTCTCAGGACCAGAACAAGATAAGCGCAGAACAGACCCTCGCGAACCAGACTGTCGTAGACGCTTCAAGGGGTACTCCCGGCGTCATCCAACAAGGCGCGAATGGATATTCTGCAGTGACTGGAGCCGGTGATGCACAGTCGCAAGCGTTCCTCGACCTGCAGAAAGGCCGAGAGGCACAAACCGCCACCACTCAAGAGAACATTCGACGCATGAATGATGCGGCGACCGCTTCTGGTGTGTCTGCCTATTTCGACGCGGACGCTGGGGTCTGGGTCAATTCAGAGACAGGTCTCCCGCAGAAACCAGCATCGACAGAACCCCTCCTGAACGACCCCAAATGGGGGCAGACGAGGGGCGGCCTCATCGTGAACAACGACAAGGGGTACTACGGCCTCACCATCGGACAGGCACAAGCCATCGAAGACGCAGAAGCGAAGGCACGGAAGCCGTACCAGGAAGCCATCAGCGACACGGAAGAAGACAAAAAGCAGGGCATGGCGACATCGCTCATACGCGGTGGGCAGGCAGGCGGTCTGCTCTCCACGCAGATTTCTGGTCGTGCGGCGAAGGATAAAGGGACGACGTGGGTCGGGGCCGGAGGCACGATGGAGCGCCTGCAGAAGGAATACGACACGTCCATCGCTCGTCTAAAGGAACAGGAGCAAGAGGCTGCGATGAAGGCACGGAATTATGCGATGGGCGCCGCACGCACGGGCGATGCTCAATATCTTGATGCCTCGAACGCCGCACAACGCTCCCTCGATGGGGCGAAGGCGAAGCGTGCCGAGGCAGAGACGAGCATCTCGAAGCAGATGGAGGAATTGCAGAAGATTCGGAAGCTTGAGATGGCAGAACCTTCCGACACGTTGAATGCTCTCGCCGCGAGCGGGTACGAGCTGGATTCAATCCCAGAGGCGTACCTTGAGGACTTGGATGCCCAATTCGTACAGGCCGGGATGCCTCCGGGGTTTTCCTCGATGTATTTCTCCACGCTGAAGAAGGACGCCGCCGCGAAGGAGATTACGGACCTGAACGTTCGTCAGAAGGCAGAGATGGAGAACATGAAG
>Ga0180009_10001985_pt1 | contig 24244 bp, 20 predicted proteins | sample OS_PC_MetaG_FD_123537 | JGI IMG/M metagenome (GOLD analysis project Ga0180009, IMG submission 123537) | Groundwater microbial communities from the Aspo Hard Rock Laboratory (HRL) deep subsurface site, Sweden - OS_PC_MetaG | ecosystem: Environmental > Aquatic > Deep subsurface > Groundwater...
ATGCCTGCCGACGGTCCGGGGCAACTATTCAGTGGTTGGCGGCAACGCGTGACCGCGCTGTCGCGGCCTTTGGCCGCGGGACTCCGGCTGCCGCCTTTTCCAAATATAGTAAAAGACCCGGCGCCGGAGTCGTCCTTCGGCCAAAGGCCCCGCGGGCGGCTGAAAAATGATCTGCCCCGATTCATTGAATTGGTTACGGGCCGGGTGGGAAAAAGCTGCCCGGGTCAGTTGGACACAAAGGTCAGCCCGTACGGCCTGAGCCGGTCGGGACTCAAGCGCCGCCTGGGAAGAAGGCCCCGGCGCCGGGAACTGGTCTCGAGGGTGAAAATGCAGCAGGGGCAAAGCTTTGGGGTCAGGCCGACCTGGTCGGGGTTGTATTGCCGGGTCCTGCCGCAGCCGGGACAGTAGATGGTCATGGGACTTTTTCTCCTTGCGCGGTTTTTCGACCTGGTTTAGACTCAAGCAATATGGGTACCAGAAATGGCGAGCGGCCGGGACGGTATTGAGCCGGGGGAAACGGCAACGGGTTCACCAGGCCCGGTTCAACCGGGGATGCGTCCGGCCCGGATCGGGCCGGGTCCGAATTTTCTTGTTTTTTCACCAAGCTCTGTATAAAATAGACGACAGCAGGGGGCGTTTTTTTGGGAAGGCTCCGGCCTTCATCGTGAATTTTTTTTAGGGCTTGCCATCCAATACGGCGCCCAGGGGTATTTCCATGGCGGAGCAGACACAGCGGAAGTCGAGCCTGTCCGGGACCATTCGGGACCAGGCCAAGGAAGAGCATCAGTTAAAGATCGGTGAAATTCTCAAGAAGGAGGGTCAGATCACATCGAGGACCCTCGACGAGGCCGTGGAGCATTTCAAGAAACACGGCGGCTTCATCGGCTCCTATCTGCTTAGAAACGGCGCCATCGACCAGGCCACGATCCCCAACGTCCTTTCCCGGAAATACAACTACACCATCGTCAACCTCGCCGAACTCACAATCGAGCCCAAGGTCATCAATCTGCTGACCTTCGAACAGGCCAAACAGTTCTTCGCCTTTCCGGTCCGGCTCCGCGACGGCAACCTCCAGGTGGCCATGACCGAGCCGACCAACAACCTGTCCGTGGACGAGATCAAGGCCATCGTCAAGGTCCCGGTCCAGGCCGCCGTGGCCCTGGAATCGGACATCATCGAGGCGTACAAGAAGTATTATAAAATTACCGACGAAGAGTACAACGAACTGCGCGGGGTGGTGACCAAGGACGAGGAAGAGCAGATGAGCGTCGAGGAGATCGACGACTTCGGCTCCCTGGTTTCCGAGGCGGCCGACGACTACGTGGTGGCCGACCCCAGCGAGGACCAGATCCGGGACCAGTTTTCCGCGTCGGACGCGCCCATCATCAAGCTGGTCAACGGCATCCTGATCAAGGCCATTACGGACGGCGTATCCGACGTTCACATCGAGCCGTTCGAAAAGGCCTTTTACGTCCGCTACCGGGTGGACGGCTCGCTCTTCAAGACCATGAACCTGCCCTTGGAGATCAAGAACGCGCTGATCGCCCGCTTCAAGATTCTGTCCAACCTGGACATCACGGAAAAGCGGGTGCCCCAGGACGGCCGGATCAAGATGAAGCTGGGCCGGAACCGGGAGGTGGACTTCCGCGTCTCCTCGCTGCCGACCCTGTTCGGCGAGTCCGTCGTCCTTCGTATCCTGGACAAGAGCGGGCTGAACGTGGACCTGACCAAGCTGGGCTTCACCCAGGAGGACCTGGCCAAGTTCATGCGGGCCGTCTACCGGCCCAACGGCCTGATCCTGGTCACGGGCCCGACCGGTTCGGGCAAGACGGTGACCCTGTATTCCTCCCTGACCCTTCGCAACACGGACGACGTCAAGATTCTGACCGCCGAGGACCCGGTCGAGTACAACTTCAAGGGCATCAACCAGGTCAACGTGATCAAGGAAGTCGGGATGACTTTTTCCAAGGCCCTCAAGGCCTTCCTGCGGCAGGACCCCGACATCTGTATGATCGGTGAGATTCGTGACATCGAGACCGGTGAAATCGCGGTCGAAGCGGCCATGACGGGCCATTTGGTCTTCTCGACCCTGCACACCAACGACGCGGCCGGCACGGTCACCCGTCTGGTGGACATGGGCGTCCAGCCCTTCAACGTGTCCGCCGCGGTGGTCCTGGTCACGGCCCAGCGCCTGCTCCGGCGCATCTGTCCGAAATGCAAACAGCCGGTCACCAAGCTCAGCGCCAACAAGCTGCTCGAGGCGGGCTTCGACAAGGATGAGTTCGCCACGCTCAAACTGTACGAGGGCAAGGGCTGCGCCCACTGTTCGGGCACGGGGTACAAGGGCCGCGTGGGCCTCTTCGAGGTCCTCGAGGTCACGCCGACCGTTTCCGAGGCCATTGCCAGCCAGGTGACCGAGTCCCAGCTCCGGAAAATCTGCATCAAGGAAGGCATGAAGACCCTGCGCATGGACGGTCTGCTCAAGGTCAAGCAGGGCATCACCTCGTTGGACCAGGTCCTGGAAAAGACGGTCCTCCAGAAGGAGAGCCTGCCGGCCTACCTGCTCAATCCGGATGAGATGATCTTTGAAAACGGGGACGTCATCATCAAGGAAGGCAATACGGACACCAACTTTTTCCGGCTGATCCAGGGCTGCCTCGAGGTTTACAAGGGCAAGGAAAAGATCGCGGAAATCACCCAGCCGGACTCGTATTTCGGCGAGATGAGCGCCCTGCTGGGCGGCCGGCGCACGGCCACGATCAAGTCGGCGGGCAAAAGCATCGTCAAGGTCTTTCCCGGCGACAAGCTTCAGGAGACCCTGTCCGGCTATCCCGAGATATCCAAGCAGGTGATCGGGACCCTGGTCAAACGCCTCGAGGAGACCAACCAGGCCCTGGTCGAAGCGGTCAACGGCCGGATGGAGATGGAGCGGACCCTGAAGGCCGTGGCGCCCCACGCCGCACTACAGTCGGCCCAGCGCATCCCCTTTGGCAAGATTGGAGGCGAGCCGGGCCCGGTAGCGGCACAGCCTCGTCCCCAGGCGGCGGCCCAGCCCCGCCCCCAGGCCGCGGCCCCGGCGGCCAGGCCCCCTGCCGCCCCCCCGACGCCCCTGAAAAAGGCCGGCGATCAGACCCAGACCATCCGGGTCTCCCCGGCGGCGGCCCAGGCGGCCCAGGCGGTTCAGGCGGGCGGAGGCTCCAGCTAACCCGAATTCGCTTTTTACCCGTACCGAAAAACCCGGCCCCGGCCGGGTTTTTTCAGTCCAGTTCCGCGGGGCGATCCTCCCGCATCGGCTCACTTCAGACACCCATGAACTGCATGTTGGTCCTTAAATTTATGGGTGTCTGTCAAATCAGTTACTCCTCGCAAAGACGCCACCTATAAGGATCGTCATTGCGAGGAGCGAAGCGACGAAGCAACCGTGTGAACCAGGGCGATATCATATTGTGATGTAACTATTCAATTTCACGGTATATATCATCGTATGGGCCCGAAACCGAAAAATTTTTCCTTGGTGGTGCGAAGCGGCGAATCTCAACTATATTTGTCCGCCTTCGGCGAGATGGGTCCACGACCACCAGGCCCGTCAGAATGGGCAAAGGGGGCGATTCGGGGGGTGGGAATCGTTTTCGTTCAGTTTTTCAAACATTTCGATCTGTTCCGCCGAAGACCGGGCCGGGGGCCCGGTCTGGCCGGACCGGCAGGCGTTGCAGCGCGCGTCGCTGCACATCTGGCAGAAGTGGCAGTCCGGGCACCGGTGCTTCTTGGGGCCTCCCACGCGGTCCGCTTCTCTGAACTGGACGCTCATGGCAAATTCCTCTATAAGGAAAGATAGGGTCAATTGCCGCCTGGCGCAAGGCGGCTTTCCAAAAAGCTTCGGGAGAATATCTGATGAACGCATGGCCGAAACCGGACAAAAAGCTGCTGATCCGCTGGATCATGGACGCGGCCCGCCGGACCTTGGTCCACTACGGGCTCTGGCTGCGGGAGGTCGACCACCAGTTCGGACTTCCCACCGCCCTGGAAATCGAAAAGGAGGCCGGGGATGCCAGCCTGGCCATTATGCTCAACCGGCTCTCCAAGGTCCTGGGCTTCGAGTTGAAGGACGGCGTGCCGGCCGCCCTGGAGGCCATGGACGAGGACCGGTTGACCCGACTGCTCGACGCCCTGGCCGTCAACTGGCTGGCCAACGACGGGGTCTGGTTCCAGGCCGTGGAACGGCGGATCGGCATGTTCGACGCCAAGCGGGCCAACGATACGTGCTGGACCCGTTTTTCGCCTTTCGAAGCCTCACGGATCAAAGTGCTGCTGGACCTGCCGGACCGGGGCGGCCTCGAGGCGCTCAAGACCGCCCTGGGCTACCGTCTGTATTCCCGGGTCAACGTGCAGGAGGTGGTCGACGAGGGGCCGGACTCCTTTGTCTTTCGCATGGTGGACTGCCGGGTCCAGTCGGCCCGGACGCGCAAGGGGCTCGAGGAGTATCCCTGCAAATCGGTGGGCGTGGTCGAATACCGGACCTTTGCCGAGACCGTGGACCCGAGAATCCGGACGGAATGCGTGGGCTGTCCCCCGGACGACCATCCCGGAGGCTGGTATTGCGCCTGGCGTTTCAGTCTGGCCTGACCTTCCAAACCAAGAAGGGGAGCAGAAATGAAACAGATCGTCCGAACGCACTGCGGCCGCATGGATCACGGCGGCTGCACGCTGGATGTCGAGGTCGAGGACGGCCGCGTGGTTCGGGTCACGCCCGACCCCAACGGGGCCCTGTCCCAGGGGCACATCTGCCCCAAGGCCCGGGCCCTTCCGGAACTGCTGAACCACCCCCGCCGGCTTCGGCGGCCGTTGCGGCGGGTCGGTCCGCGCGGCTCCGGCCAATGGGAGACCATCTCCTGGGAGGAGGCCCTGGCGTTCGCGGCCCGGGGGTTGAACCGGGTCAAGGCGGAACACGGAGCCCGGTCCGTGGTCTTCTGCCAGGGAGCGCCCAAGGGCCTGGAACATTTCATCCTCATCCGCCTGGCCAACACCTTTGGATCGCCCAACGTGGTCGGGCCGCAGAACGTCTGCCACATGCCCCGGGAAATGGCCGGGGTGGCCGTCTGCGGCTTTTTCCCCGTACCGGACTACGACCAGCCCGCCGGCGCGGTCCTGGTCTGGGGGTCCAACCTGACCTCGACCAACGAGGAAGGGATCATCAACACCCGGCTGCTGAACCGGTTGAAGGCGGACCCGGCCCCGGTGATCGTGGTCGATCCGCGACGGACGGAACTGGCCCGCCGGGCCGATCTGTGGCTGCCCCTGCTGCCCGGGACCGACCTGGCCCTGGCCATGGGCTTCCTCCAGGTCATTTTCTCCGAGGAACTGTACGACCGGGATTTCGTCAACGAATATACCCACGGGTTCGACGAACTGGCCGCCTCGGCCCGGGAGATGCCCCCGGAAAAGGCCGCGGAAATCACCGGCCTGCCGGCCGCCGACCTGGTCCGGGCCGCCCGAATCTACGGCCGGGCCCGGCCGGGCCTGATCCAGTGGGGCAACGGCATCGAACAGAACGTCTACAACTACGACACGGCCCGGGCCCTGATCAGCCTGATGGCCGTGTGCGGCAACCTGGACGCCCCGGGCGGAAACCGGGCCCCCTCGCCTCCGCCGGTCCTGAGCCTGCGGGACTTCGTCCGGGCCGACCTCCAGCCCGACCGGGCCAAAAACATGCTTTCCGCGTCTCACGGCCCCGTGCCCGGCTTCGTGGTCGTGCCGCCGGAGTACGTCAAGCAGGCCATCCGCACGGGCCAACCCTACCCGGTCCGGGCCGCGTACATCCAGGTCAGCAACCCGGTCCTGGCCTGGTCCGACAGCAACGACACGTACGAGGCCCTGAAAAGCCTGGACTTTATCGTCACCACCGAGACCTTCATGTCCCCCACCGCCGCCCTGGCCGACCTGGTCCTGCCGGCCGCCACCCAGCTCGAGTTCAACGATCTGGGCCATTACGGGGTCAATCACGGATTCGTCCTGGCCCGTCCCAAGGCGGTGGACCCGCCGGCCGAGTGCCGCCCCAACGCCCGGATCATCAACGACCTGGCCCGGGCCCTGGGCCTGGGGGATTTGTGGTGGGACGACTACGAGGACATGCTGGGGGAACTGCTGGCCCCGGCCGGGCTGAGTTACGCCGACCTGGCCGAGCGAGGCATGCTCCATTCGCCGGTCCGGTACTACAAGTACCGGGAAAAGGGCTTTCGCACGCCCACGGGCAAGGTCGAACTGGCCTTGAGCCGGGCCGAGCGGATGGGTCTGGACCCGGCGCCCCGGTGGGCCGGCCCGGTCTTTCCGCCGGACCCGGACTACCCCCTGCTGCTGACCGGTCACAAAAGCCGCCACTTTTTCTGTTCGGACCACCGGTATATCGAGGGCCAGGTCGCCCGCGAGCCTGACCCGGCCGTGGAACTGCATCCGGACACGGCGGCCGGAGCCTCGGTGGCGAACGGCGACGCCGTGTTCGTCGAGACCCGCCGGGGCCGAATCCGGGTCAAGGCCCGGGTGACCGATTGCATCCGGCCGGGCGTTCTGAGCGTGGTCCACGGCTGGTGGAAACCGGACCTGGGCCCGGAAAACCCGGCCAGCTGGCAGGATACGGCCCTGAACGTCCTGACCTCCAGCCAGCCCCTGAACCGCGCCTTGGGCACGCCGAACCTGCGGGCCGTACCGGCCCGGGTATCCCGGGCCGATCCGGCGTGACATGCTGAAAACGCTTGCCCCGGCCCTGTGTCTCTTGGTTCTGCTGGCCTCGACCTGGGGCTGCGCGCCGCCGGGGCTGCGTCTGGCCGGGCGCTGGGACCGTCTCGAACCGGATCGCATCGTGGACCTGAAAACCGGCCGGGACCTGTCCCTGCCCGAGCTGGTGGACCGTCTGGCCCGGGCGCGGGTCGTGTTTCTGGGGGAACTGCACAACCATCCGGCCCAGCACCGCCACCAGCTCGAGATCGTCGAAGGGCTGTGGTCCCGGGACCCGGCCCTGGTCCTGGGCCTCGAGGTCTTCGCCCGGACCGACCAGCCCCTTCTGGACCGATGGGTCGGCGGGCGGATCGACGAGTCCGTGTTCCTGGAACAGGTCGCCGGCCCCAAGATGAACCGGTCCATCTTCGAGGTCTATCTTCCGCTGCTGCAATGGGCCCGCCGGACCCGTACTCCACTCCTGGCCCTGAACGCCCCGAGGTCGGTCACGGCGAAAGTGGCCGCCGAAGGCCTGGCCGCGCTGCCCGAAGCGGACCGGTCCCTCGTGGCCCGGGACATCCGGGTCGGTCCCCCGGCCTACCGGGACCGTATTACCCGGGCCTTCGGCTTCCATGAGGCCCGAGGCGGCCTGGAGCGCTTTTTCGAGGCCCAGGTGGTCTGGGACGAGACCATGGCCGAGACCCTGTCCGAGTACCTGGCCTCCCCCGCCGGCCGCGATCGGCGGGCCGTGGTCATTTGCGGCAATGAACACGTCATGTTCGGGTACGGCGTCCCGGACCGGGTCGGGCGGCGCCTGGACCCGGCCCGGGCCTCGGTCCTGATGCTGGTGCCCGAGGACGACGAGCGGCTGACGACCGAGGCGGCCGATTTCGTCTGGGTCACCCCGCCGGCTCCTCCGCCCCGCCGGCCCCGGCTGGGCGTGGCCCTCAAGGCCGATCCGTCGGGCCGCCCGATGGTGGCGGCCGTGTCTCCGGGCAGCGAGGCCGAGCGGATCGGCCTGGCCCCGGGCGACGTGCTGATCGAGATGGACGGCCGGCCCCTGACCTCCCTGATGGACATGCACCGGGCCGCGTCCGAGGACGGGAAAGACCGCGAACATGATCTGACCGTGGACCGGAACGGAGAAAAGCGGGCGTTTCGTTTTCGTTTCCGTCGGGATTGAAGGCTGCCTGGCCGGCCCGGCTTTTTTTATCGGGCCGGCCGGACGCGGATAATCCCAAGCACGGCGCCGACGGCCGGGACGGCCCGGCCCGGGGCGCCGAATCGAGACCGGCCATGAGTGAATACCGTCTCAAAGAAAGGTACGCTCTCGTCACCGGCGCTTCCTCCGGAATCGGCCGGGCCATGGCCGAACGCCTGGCGGAGGCGGGAGCCCACTGCGCCTGCCTGGCCGGATCGCCTGAAAAAATGGAAACCCTGCGGGAATGGGCCTCGGACCTGGCCTCGCGCCACCGGGTAGCCGTCCACCCCCTCCAGGCCGATCTTTCCCTCGAGGACGGGCCCGAAACGGTTTTCGCCCGCGTCGAAGCCGTCTTCCCGCGCGTGGACATCCTGGTCAACAGCGCCGGACTGATGTACTACGGCGACTTCGCCGATACGGCCCTCGAACGCCACGAACGACTCCTCCAGGTCAACGTCCGGGCCTATCTGGCCCTGATGCGTCTGGTCCTGCCGGGCATGATCGAACGGGGCCAGGGCCGGGTCCTCAACGTCAGCTCGGCCTCGGCCTTTCAGCCCACCCCGCATTTCGCCATGTACGGAGCGAGCAAGGCCTTTGTGCTGAGCCTGAGCGAGGCCGTCAACCAGGAACTCCGGGGCACGGGCGTGATGGTCTGCGCCTTGTGTCCCTCGCACGTCCGAACGCCCATGATCGTCAACCCCGACTTTCCCGGGCGGCTGTGGTGGTACAGCCTTTCCGGCCTGGCCGATCCGGACGAGGTGGCCCGCCAGGGCGTCCGGGCCCTGAAGAAAGGCAGACCGGTCAGCGTGCCCGGACTGCGGCACAAGTTCTTTCACCTGTTGCTGCCGCGCTTGACACCGCGCCGTCTCTCGGGCTACATCTCCTACCATGCCCTAAAAGCCAGGAAGCCATAGAAAGGAACCATGAACCCGCTGATCGACAAACTCAAGGCCGTCAAGGCCAGCGGAAAACCCGTCATCGGATGTTTTCCCCTGTATCCGCCCCTGGAACTCCTCCAGGCCCTGGACCTGGAACCGGTGGTCCTGTGGGGGCTGAAGCCTTTCTACCCCCGGACCCCGAAAAGCGACCAGCATCTCCAGAACTTCGTCTGTTCCGTGGGCCGGCATCTGGCCGAGTTCGTCCTGTCCGAGGCCTCGGACCTGGTCGACGGCCTGTTCATGTACAACGCCTGCGACACCCTGCGCAACCTGCCCGAGATTCTTCAAAGCGGCCTCGAGGACGCCGGCCGAGCCAAGCCCATATTCAACATCCACGTCCCCCAGGCCCCGCGCCGCCAGACCGACGCGGCCGGGTACCTGGCCGACGAGATTCAAAACCTGATCGAAACCCTGGGCCGACACTTCGGCGTCGAGTTTTCCCCGAGCCGCTTCCGGGCCACCGCCGAACAGCAGAATCGGGCCCGGACCCTGGCCCGCGAACTGGATGCCGAGACGGCCTCGGGCCGCATGAGCTTCCGGCGCCTGGCCGACCTGATGTACGGGAACTGCTTCCGCCCCCTGGACCGGCAGATTCAGGTCATGGAGGCGGCCCTGGAAACATGCCGGACCGCCGAGCCTCGGACCGGGCCCGGCGTGCTCCTCAGCGGGATCATGCCTCCCCCCTCGAGCGTGAGCTCGGTCATCGAGGAGGCGGGGCTCCGGGTGGCGGGCAACGACATCGCCTCCCTGGCCCGCTCCTACGCCCATTCGCCCGACCCCGCACTGCCGCCGGCCGATTACTATGTCGATCTGTATTACAATCACTTTCCCTGCTCGACCCTCCTGGGCACGGCCGACGAGCGGCCGGCCGCTCTGGAGGCCCTGGCCGAGGAACGCGGGGCCCGGGGCATCATTTTCCTGGGCGAAAAGTTTTGCGAGTACGAGTATTTCGAGTTCCCCCACCTGGAAAAACGCTTCAAGGAACGGGGCCTCCACACGCTGAACCTTGAATTCGCCATTGACGACGACCAGAATCCGGGACCGGTCCGGACCCGGATCGAAGCCTTTGCCGAACTGATGTCGTAAACCCGAATTTTGCAGTCGGGTTAAAGGAGACGCGCCATGCTTCAACCGCTCAAACCAAAGTCCCGGGACAGCCTGGGACGGATCATGACCCGCTATTACGAGGGCAATCACCTGGAGGCGGCCAAGGGCAAGTTCGTGGTCTGGATCGCCATCATCGTGCCCACCGAACTGCTCAAGGGCTTCGACCTTATCGTCTGCGCCCCGGAAAGCCACTCGGCCATGTGCGCGGCCCGCAAGGTCGGCGCGGCCCAGTGTGAAAAGGCCGAATCCGTCGGGTATTCCATGGACCTGTGCTCGTACGCCCGCATCGACCTGGGGACATTCTTCGACCAGGGCCGGGGGTCCCCGTCCATGGGCCTGCCCCGGCCGGACCTGCTCATTTCCAACAACGACAACTGTTCCCTGCTGGTCAAGTGGTTCGACGTCTACCATCGGGAGTACGGGGTGCCGCACTTCGTCATGGACGTGCCCTTCTGCTACCAGTCCCAGCAGGAAAAGGACCGGCGCTACATCCTCAACCAGTTCCAGGACCTGATCCGGCTGCTCGAAGAAATGACCGGCCAGAAGTTCGACTACGACAAGGTCCGGGAGGCGGTCCGGGAGACCAACGAGGCCATGAAGCACTGGACCCGCTTCCTCAAGCTGGCGGCCCACAGGCCTTCGGTCAACACGGCCTTCGACTCCTTCGCCCATATGGCCCCCTACTTCACCTGGATGCGGGGCGATCCGGCCCTGACCGAGCATTTCAAGCTGCTGGCCGACGAGGCCGAGGCCGAACTGGCCGCCGGCCGGTTCCCGGTGCCCAATGAAAAATACCGGCTCATGTGGGACAACATCGCGCCCTGGCACCAGCTCCGGCGCATGTCCACCCGGCTGGCCGAACTGGACGCCAACATCGTCTGGTCGACCTATGCCACCTCGATCGGGCGGGTCGAGGACCGCCTGGACTTTTTCGAATGGGACGGCGGCGACCCGCTCCATTACCTGGCCCGGCTCCAGAATCGCGGATGGTGCTGCTACGGCATGGACCTGCGCTACAAGGCCATGGCCGAGATGATTGAACGCTACTCGATCGACGGCATCGTCTTCGGCAGCAACCGGAGCTGCAAGGTCTATTCGGTCATGCAGATGGACCTGCAGAAACGCCTGGCCCGGGACTTCGGCCTGCCCACGGTCATGATCGACGTGGACCATGCCGACGTTCGCAAATACAACGAGGAAAATGTATTTTTAAAATTAGAGGCCATGATGGAGCGCATCGCGGCCGAAAACTAATTTTCAGGAGTCAAGCCATGCCTTTGAAAACCGGCGCCCAATACCTGGACAGCCTGCGTCAACTCGACCTCCAGGTCTATCTTTTCGGGGAAAAGATCGACGATATCGTCGACCACCCCATCATCCGGCCTTCGATCAACTCGGTGGCCAAGACCTACGAACTGGCCGGGGACGACCGGCACGCGGACCTGATGACCGCCCGTTCGAACCTGTCCGGCGAACCGGTCAACCGGTTCTGCCATCTGCACCAGTCCACGGACGACCTGGTGCGCAAGGTGCGAATGCAGCGCCTGCTGGGCCAGAAGACGGCCTCCTGCTTTCAGCGCTGCGTGGGCATGGACGCCATCAACGCCATCGACAGCGTGACCTTCGAGATGGACCACCGCCTGGGCACCCGGTACCACGAACGTTTCCGGGACTACCTCCGCTACGTCCAGGACAACGACCTGGTGGTGGACGGGGCCATGACCGATCCCAAGGGCGACCGTTCCCTCCGGCCCAGCCAGCAGCCCGATCCGGACATGTACCTGCACATCGTGGACGAGACGGCCGAAGGCATCGTGGTCCGCGGGGCCAAGGCCCACCAGACCGGCGCGGTCAACTCCCATGAAATCTGCATCATGCCCACCGTGGCCATGGGCGAGGACGACCGGGACTACGCGGTCTGTTTCGCCCTGCCCAGCGACGCGCCCGGGATTCTCTACATCTACGGCCGGCAGTCCTGCGACACCCGGAAGCTCGAGGGCTCGGAGATCGACGTGGGCAACGCCCGGTACGGCGGCCAGGAGGCCCTGGTGGTCTTCGAGGACGTCTTCGTGCCCCGGGAGCGGGTCTTCATGTGCCGGGAGTTCGAGTTTTCCGGGGCCCTGGTCGAACGGTTCGCCGGGTACCACCGCCAGAGCTACGGCGGCTGCAAGGTGGGCGTGGGGGACGTGCTCATCGGCGCGGCGGCCATGATGGCCGACTACAACGGCGCGGCCCGGGCCTCCCACGTCAAGGACAAGATCATCGAAATGGTCCACCTCAACGAGACCCTGTACGCCTGCGGCATCGCCTGTTCCTCCCAGGGACACCGGACGGCCTCGGGGACCTTTCTGATCGACCTGCTCCTGGCCAACGTCTGCAAGCAGAACGTGACCCGCTTTCCGTACGAGATCGGGCGGCTGGCCGAGGACATCACCGGCGGCCTCATGGTCACCCTGCCCTCGGAAAAGGACCTCCGCAGCCCGGCCGTGGGCCATTACATCGAAAAATATCTCAAGGGTGCCGGGGACACGCCCGTCGAGCATCGCATGCGCATGCTGCGCCTGGTGGAAAACCTGACCCTGGGCTGCGCGGCCGTGGGCTACCGGACCGAATCCATGCACGGCGCCGGTTCGCCCCAGGCTCAGCGGATCATGATCGCCCGCCAGGCCAACCTGGAACACAAGAAAAAGCTGGCCCGGGTCATCGCCGGCATCGAGGGGGAGGAGTAGCGGGGGGCCGGGATTTGCTTGTTCCCGGGCTCCTGCTCGGGAACACAAGGCAACCTGGAGGCTCGGCGCCCCAAAACCATGAGCTTCGTAGCCGATAAAAGCCGGTATATTGAAGTTCGTAAGAAAATAAGTCAGGTGCATATAAAGCGCCTTTGGGTTCACCAGATTGCTTCGTCGCTTCGCTCCTCGCAACGACACCTATGGGCACCGTCATTGCGAGGAGCGAAGCGACGAAGCAATCTGGTGGAGCCATGAAAGCCTGGTGAACCCGTAAAATCGGAATCGGTCCTGCTGTTTTCACCCCTTTCCGGGCGCCTTCCCGAAAACTCGATTGCGCCTTGAAGCCGGGGAGTCAGCGCTTTATTGCATATCATGCGACCGGTACGCAAGGCCGGATTATCACGCGCTTCATCCACCATCGAGACGGAAGGACCATCTTGAAGATCGCGATTCGCTACTGCGGCGGGTGCAACCCGGAAATCGACCGGGAGGGACTGGTCCGGGACCTGGAGGCCGCACTTGGCCGAGACCTCCCATCCTGGCAGACCGACCATGAACCGCCGGACCTGCTGATCGAGGTCTGCGGATGCGCGCGGTCATGCCCGAGTTCGAACGATTCCGATGAGGGTCAATGCCGGAAGGTGGTCGTGGCCGGCCCGGCCATCGACGGCTGGCCGGTCGAGGCCGGGAGCCTTTCGGCCGAACTCGAACGCATCGTCCTCGAGATCATGGACCGGAGAGATTAAGGGGGATTTTTCGCGGCCGTCATCCGTGGCCGTGTTTCATCTTGTGGCGCAGGTCGGCCCGCAGGCGCGAGGCGATGGCTTCGGCCAGTTCGTGCGGTTCCAGGTTCGAGGCCAGGCCCGGCACCAGGACCTCGAGGCTCCGGGCCACCTCGTCGTTGGGACCGGGCAGGGAGACGATCAGGGTGCCGCCGGTCCGTCCCACGCCAATGCGCACGCCGTCCTTGACATGCCGGCCGGTGCCCGGCTCGAACTTACAGATATAGGGCGTCGCGGCCCCGGGGTCCAGCATCCGCAACGCCTCGATGGTCTGGTCCTTGGCCTCGGCCCCCACGCCGCCCGTGGTGATGATCAGGGCGTACCCGCCGTTTTCCACGGCCTGGCGGAGATGGCCGGCGATCAGGTCCGCGTCGTCGTCCAGGGCCGGCCCCCGCTTGACCCGAAAGCCCGCGGCCTCCAGTTCCCGGACCACGGTCGGCTGATTGGTGTCCTCGATCTGCCCGGCCGAGACCTCGTATCCCGTGGAAAAGACCATGACCCGCCGGGCGATGTTGGCCCGGATTTCCTCGGCCATGCGCGCGGAAAGGTCCAAAGCCTCCCGGGCCCGGTCCTCGTCCAGGGCGATCCAGCCCAGCATGCCCTCCGAACAGATCGAAGCATCCTCGGCCAACTCGACGCCCTCGAGTTCGGCCAGCCGCCCAAGGAGCCGGTCCCGGCGGCCGACCAGGCTGTACGGGTCCACGGTCTTTCTGAGCACGTCCACGGTGACCACGCCGCCCAGGGCGTCGGTCACCAGCACCTCGTCCGGTTCCAGGTCCAGGACCCGGGCCACGGCCGCGGCCAGTTCGTTCAGATTGGCCCCCTTCAGCCGGACCCCCTGGATTCGCAGTTCGGTCTTTTGCAGCAGATCGAATTCGGTCATGAATCGAGATTCACCTCTTCAGGCCGCCGGAGGGGTCAGTCCCCGCTGCTTGAGCCACAGGGGCAGGAGTTCCGTTTCCACCCGGCGATCGACTTCCTGGGCCTTGTCCAGGAGAAACCGGGCCAGGGACTCGCTGGCGGTCACGTGTCCGAAGCTCCCGTCAAAAGCCAGGACCTTGTCCGTGCCCGCGACCCGATAGGCGAAGCCCATGGCCGCCTCGAGACTGTCGGCGGTCACGGCCATGTCCATGAAGGACGGATTGGTCGGGTCGTTCCGGAGCAGGTCGGCCATGTCCCGGCCCACGACAATGGTGGGCACGGACAAAGGCAGGTCGGAGATGGGCAGCCCGGGCCAGGCCTGGTTGACGACCACGGCCTTGATGGCCGGGTGGACCATCATGATGCGCCCCAGGCCGTTGACCTCGCCCCGGGAGAGCCGGGCCATGACGTCCTGGTACCATACGGCGGCCGGGCTGGACAGGTCGAAGGGGTCGTATTCCGCGTTTTCCACCGAGCCGAAACAGATGCCGCCGGCATGGAGATAGTACATCAGGCGGCCCGCGTCCAGGACGGCGATGCACTCGTCCATTTCACCGAAGAGGCGGAGCATCTTGCCGTAGTCCCGGAGCAGGTCCGTAACGATGCTCCGGTCCAGGCGGTAGAGGTCGTTGTCCGCGTCCACGCCCGTGATCCCGGCCGGGGTGCTGCGCATGATGCAGGCCAGGGCGAAGCGATCCTGGACCAGCGGGGCGTCGAACATGGCTCTCTGAAGGATGTTGGCGCTGCGGCTGAAAAAGTTGCCGTGGTACACGGCCCGGGTTTCGTACCGGGCGTAGGACATGGCAAAGGCCTTGATGTGCCGGTCCATCATCCGGTAGAAGTACAGGTCGCGGGGCTCGTCGTGGCTGGCGTGGATGATCCAGTCCGCGTCGTAGGCCTTGGCCAGGCCGTAAAGCGTGCCGATCTCGGTCTCGATGGGCAGGCCCCGGTCCCAGGGCGTCATCGAGGCGACCGGGGCGTCGAAGTAGCGTTCGAGGTCGAACCAGGTTTTGATCTCCTCGGACTCCTTGAGGGTCACGCCCGAGGCGACCCGGTGGCGCAGGTTCCGGCAGCCGGTCCGCCGGCGCACCTCGTTGCCCAGCACTTTGAGCATCTCCCGGTAGTGCAGCCCTTCGAGGATGTAGAAACCATGTTCCGAAGACAGGATGTTGACCGTGTCCTCGGGCCGGATCATACTCAGGTCCACCCCGTCCAGGGCCTGTTTCGCGGCCAGGGCCACGTCTTCCACGCCCTGGCCCTGGAGCAGTCCCGGCGCCAGGCCGGGGAACAGTTCGCGGACGCCCAGGGAGACCATGCCCGGCAGGTCGGCCGCCCTCACCTTTCTCGGCGGCGGGCCGTACACGGACGGCATGACCTGGGGGGGCTGAAGGGCCGGTTTGATCATGGCGCCTCTCCTTTCGGTCAACCGGACAGGACCTTCCGGTCCTCGTCCAGGTAGTAGTCCGGGTATTTGCGGGCCAGTTCGTCGGGCACGTCCCACAGGGACAGCGAGAGGGGGTGCCAGCGCGGGTCTTCGGGCACGCGGACGCCGGCGGCGTCGAGCAGGCGAAAGACCACGCCCATGCAGTAAATGCCGCACCCGGAGCCGATTCCGGTCATCAGGACCAGGTCTTCCGGGCTTTTCGCCCCGCCCAGAATGGCCGCGGCCACCTCCCGGGCCTCGGTCCCGGTGCAGGCGCAGATTTGCAGCGCGGGCCGGCAGTGGGCCTTGCGGCAGATTTCCTCGACACGGGCCGGGTCGGCCGCGGCCACGTCCACGGCCAGGATTCGGGGCTCGGGCCGGACGTTCAGGCGGACGGCCTCTTCGGTGCAGACATCCACGCACTTGCCGCAGGCCACGCAGCGCTCCGGATCGACCGAGGCCAGGCCGGCTTCGACCCGGATGGCGCCAGCGGGGCAGATGCGCTGGCAGCGCTTGTCCCCGTTGCATTTCGTTTCGTCCACCGCCGCAAGCAGGGTCACCACTTTCATGGGCAGGTCCTCCCTCGCCTGATCGTCCGCCACAAAACGGGCTACGGTCCGGATACGGTTCCAGCTCTCCGGACGGGCCCCCCGGATGAGCCCGGCTTGACAAAGCGAGCAGGTCGGGTTAGCGAAGCGTAACCCAACGATCTTCGTCAAATGCCGGGTTACGCTTCGCTAATCCAACCTACTGGAAGAACAATCATTTTCATCATGCGTTCGTGCCCGGGAAAATCGTTCCACTAGGCATTTGATCTTAATGGAGGGCGCCGGGGCTGTCAAGCTCGGCCCCGAACGAGTCAGCAGACGACCCGCCAGGCGTTGGCGTAGACCAGAAGCGTCCGTCCGGATTCGGGTTTGACCAGGGCGACGTTCAACATATCCGCCGTCTCGACGGCCTGGGCCGTGGGGCTGGAAATGCAGCACAGCAGCGGTATGCCCGCCCGGGCCGTCTTCAGGACCATTTCCAGGCTGGCCCGGCCGGAGAGCAGGACGAAGGCGCGGCTTAGAGGCAGACCTTCGATCAGGCCGCGGCCGATGACCTTGTCCAGGGCGTTGTGGCGGCCCACGTCCTCGAAGCAGCAGAGAAACCGGCCGTCGGACCGGTGCAGGGACACCGCATGCACGCCCCGGGTCTCGGCATAGATGGGCTGGTGTCCCCGCAGGGCGTCCAACGCATCGAGTATCACGCCGGCCGGAATGGTGGCGGGAGTTTCGACCCGGCGATCCGCGCCCGTCCAAGGCGTTTTGCGGCTGGTGTGACCGGAGGCGGCCTTCCACAATTCGGTTTCGGCCGGCGTCTCCCGCCCGGGCAGTTCGATTCGAGCCCGGACGCTGTCCAGACCGCCGCCCTGACGTCTCTCTTCCAGGCGGACGTCGGGCCAGCCTTCCCGGGGGTCGAAGAGGCCTTCGGTGTACAGATATCCCAGGACCAGTTCCTTTTCCGCTCCGGGCGTGCCGAGCAGGGTGACGTACGATTGCCCGTTGATGTTCAGCTCCAGGCGGACCTCCCGGCAGAGCGAGACTTCGACGTCCTCACACCCCAGAGGCGTCAGTCTTCTGCCCACGGCACGGTGCACGGCCCTACCCGTCGGCCCGGCCGTCGGCCTTTCCCCGATCCGGGCCTCGGCTCTCATTGCGGCCATGGTTCGGCGAGAAAGCGGCTCGGCCGGTCCGGACAGCCGGCCATCGTCTCGATCTCGCGGCCCAGAGCCTGAAACACAGCGGTATCGAAACGGCAGAGGTGGGCCTGGACGAAAACCGCTTCGGAAAAAGCCGCGCTAGCCGCGTACTGCCCGAAGTCCGAGCGGCCGGGACCGTGAGAACAGGCCACGAAGTTGACGGTATCGGCGATTCGCTGCATCCTCTCGTCCACCGATTCCAGATAGGAGGGGGCCAGACGGCCGCCTCCGGCCAGCATGTCGCGCAGGGACGTCAGGATCGGCTTTTCAACGATCTGAAGGGTCGTCTGATGCTTGAGCCACGACTTGACGCCCCGGTCTCCGGCCCAGGACGCGAACTGGACCGTCAACGGGGTGTGCCGTTCCTTTTCCACCGGCACACAGCGCCCCTTGATGTGGACATGGATCAGCCGGGGGTTCAGCAGCAGGTCGCCCACGGCGGTCAGTTCGCCGCCGTCCGCGCACAGGCCGGCGCGGACCAGGGCCAGCTCGGTCAGCCGGGCCGCGGCCAGCCAGTACAGACCGAGTTCCGGGGCATCGATCCGGGCCAGTTCCGAAGCGCATTCGACCAGCCAGGGCTCGTCGATGCTCCAGGGAGCCGCCCGCCGGTCCAGACGGCGGCTGAAGTCCAGGAGCGCTTGTTCGGGGCGGCGGTCCGTCGGACACGCCGATGCCATATTCATAGGGCCTCGCTTGGCAATGATCCCTCCGGGCGGCCGGTCAGTCGGGACGGTCGAGAATCCTGATCACATTGAACCCGTCCCATTCGCTCAAGGGACGGGACGAGGCCAGGATGAATCCGTCCCGGTCGCCCTCCCGGACCCGGGTGATGGTCACCTCGCCGACGGTCTGGTGAAGTTCGGCATCCATCAGAAAGGTCAGGCCGAAACGCTCCACGCTCAGATCGGACTCCCCGGGTTCGTCGAAGACCAGGGCCAGGGCCGGATCGCAGCAGCCGCTGGTCCGGAGCTGGACGCGCAGGGGCCGCTGGATGTTTTCGGCCGCCGCATGGGCCTTGATCGCGTCGGCGGCGTCGGCTTGCAGGAGAATCATATCGACCTCCCGAAATATATCCGAGTTGTCATAAGGTCTTGGTCCGGGTCCCGGTCCGAGGCATCCGGATGCCGGAGGATTCTCTTCCGGAGCGATCGGCGCCCAGGTGATTTTTGTTGATTATATATCAGTATTGATATATTTAAAAGCAATTCCGCAACATCAGGAATGTCCGCCGGGGGCGGTCGCGTCCGAACCCGGCCCGCGTAAAGTCCCGTTTTGCCAACCCAGTCCAAGGAGGTCTGTCTGATGGATCACTATCGCCTGCTCATTGATGGAGAACTGGTGGACGCCGCCGACGGGCGCGTCTTCGAAACCCTGGACCCGGGCACGGGCCTGCCCTTTGCCACCGTGGCCCAGGCCGGAGCGGCCGAAGCGGAAGCGGCCATCCTGGCCGCTCGCCGGGCCTTCGAGACCTCCGGCTGGAGGGACCTCGATCCGGTCGAACGCTCCCGGATCGTCATGGAGTTCGCCGACCAACTGGCCCAGGAGACGTTGCGCATGGCCATGGTCGAGTCCATGGATTCCGGCGGGATCATCGCCCGGACCGGGACCGAGGTCATGTTGGGCGCGGGCATGATCCGGAATCTGGCCCATCTCGCCGCGACCCAGTTCCCGTGGCGCGAGGATATCCAGATCACGGCCAATCCCTTCCAGCCGGGCCGGAACTACGTCCGCCGGGAACCGATCGGCGTCTGTGTGGGCATCGTCCCCTGGAACTTCCCCCTGACCATGGCCATCTGGAAGGTGGCCCAGGCCGTCATCATGGGCAACAGCGTCGTGCTCAAGCCGGCCACCAACACGCCTTTGACGGCCCTCATCCTGGGTGATGTGGCCCGCCAGAGCGGCATTCCCAAGGGCGTGATCAACGTCATCGCCGGACAGGGCGGCGAGTTGGGCCGCATATTGTGCACCCACCCGGAAGTGGACAAAATCGCCTTTACCGGCAGCACCGAGGTGGGCCGGACCATCATGAAACTGGCCGCGGATACGATCAAAAAAGTGACCCTGGAACTGGGCGGCAAGTCGGCCAACATCATTCTCGACGACGCCGATCTGAGCCTGGCCGTGGACGGCGGCCTGTTCGGCACCTTTTTCCATAGCGGCCAGGTCTGCGAGTCCGGCACCCGGATTCTGGTCCATTCGAAAATCCACGACGAGTTCATGGATCGCATTCTCAAGCGGGTCAAGGACATCCGCATCGGGTACCAGTTGGACCCGAACACCCAGATGGGTCCCCTGGTCAGCGCGGTCCAGCGCCAGACCGCGGAAACCTACGTCAAACTGGGGAAGGAGGAAGGCGCGGAACTGGCCTACGGAGGCCGCCGGGCCGAGGTGCCCGGACTCGACGGCGGGTTCTATTATGAACCCACGATCTTCACGAACGTAAAGAACAACATGCGCATCGCCCAGGAGGAGATATTCGGACCGGTCGTCTGCGTCATCAAGTTCGACGACGATGAAGAGGCCGCGGCCATTGCCAACGACTCGATTTACGGTCTGGGCGGCGGCGTCTGGTCTCGTGACATCGCGCGGGCCGAGCACATGGCCGAATCCGTGCGCACCGGGACCATGTGGATCAACGACTATCACGCCTTCGCGGACTTCTGTCCGTTCGGCGGGTTCAAGCAGTCCGGCATCGGCCGGGAGCTGGGGCTGGAAGGCCTGACCGAATACACCGAAGTCAAGCGCGTCCACGTGTCCTCTGAAGGCGACGCCACTCACAAGATGGCCTTCGGCATGCTGCTGGATTACCCCAAGTCCACCTCGTTCCAGTTCATGGCCCCGACCAAGGTCAACGCCGGACACGGCAGCATCGCGACCATCGGGTTCGAAGTGTCCCAGCTCGGCTGTGAACGGGCCTTTATCATCACCGACCCCGGGGTCAGGGACGCCGGCCTGGCCGACCTGGCCGCCAAGGCCCTGGGTGACTACTGCGTGGGCATGTTCGACGACGTCCCCCAGGACACCAGCCTGGAAACGGTGGACGCCGCGGTCGAGGCGGCCCGGGCGACCGGAGCGGACCTGATCGTCAGCGTCGGCGGCGGCAGCGTGATCGATACCAGCAAATGGGCGTCCGTCGTGCTGCGGGAGGGCGGCAAGGCCACGGACCACACGGCGCTGTTCCGCCTGTCCCGACCGCCCCTTCCCCACATCGTCATCCCCACCACCTCGGGCACGGCCAGCGAGGTGACCAACGTGGCCATAGTCAAGCATCACAAGGTCAACCGGAAGATACTCATGGTGGATCACATGCTCTTTCCGGAAGTGGCCATACTGGACCCGGACTTCGTGGTCAGCATGCCTCCGGGCCTGACCGTGGGCACGGCCATGGACGCCATGACCCATGCCTGCGAAGCCATGATGAGCAAAAACTCCAACCTGATCAGTGACGGGCTCAGCATCCAGGCCATCCGGCTCATTGCCGAGGACCTGCCCAAGGTCATGCGCAACGGCCAGGATCGGGAAGCGCGCCTGCGCCTCCAGGTGGCCTCGACGGCCGCCGGCCAGTCCTTCACCGTTGCCGGCGTCGGCATGGCCCACGCCACGGCCCACACCGTGGGCGCCCTGTACGGGGTGCCCCACGGGGCGGCCTGCGGCATCATGCTGCCCAAGGTCATGCGCTTCAACGCCGAATACGCCACCGAGGCCCTGGTTCAGATCGCCCAGGCCCTGGGCGTCGACACCCGTGACATGGAACCGCTCCAGGCGGCCCTGGCCGCCGCGGACGCCCTCGAGGCCCTCATGGAGGAGGTCGGCGCCTCGCTCCACCTCAAGGACATGGGCGTGCCCGAAGACGGGCTCCCGATCTGCGCCTTCCATGCCATCACGGATATCAGCGCCATCTTCAACCCCAGGCCCGCGACCGACCCCAACGAGATACTGGCCCTGTACCAGCAGGCCTTCTGATCCGAAATCTCTCCTAAACCCCGGTCCGGGCGCGGCTCGGAAGCGAGCCGCGCCCGGACCGGGGCGCCTGCTTGAATATGTCATTCTTGACCATATTGATCTTATCGATCTATTTTATTGTTGCAATTTCATCCTATTTCGTCATATCAATTGTGATATATTTCACCATAAAGACCGGGGCGGCCGCCAGGGGGAAGCCACATCTCGACACAAGCAAAGGAGTTTGCCGATGAGCCTGGTACCTGACAAGCGAGCGACGCGAAGAGAGTTCTTGAAACGAACCGGGACGGCCTCCCTGGCCGCCGGGGCCGCCGTTCTGGGAATAGCCGGAGCGGCCGGCGCCGAAGAGCAGGGGGACGAGGCCGTCCGCCAGTACTGGGAACGGAAACAGAAGGAATACGAGGCCCTGGAAGCCAAACAAAGACAGGCCTGGCAATCCTTCGGCCCACCCCCCAAATATGTCTACCGGGGTACGGACTGGAGCGACGACAAGGCGACCTTTTACGCGCCGCTTCAGGAAGAATGTCCCTACCTGCCCGAGTTTCAAAGCATATTCACCGAGGGAACGGCCGGCCAGTATTTCAAGTACACCTTGAAGTACGGCATGAAAGACATCATCCGTTTTCACGGCCACTCCTGTGAAGCCCTGTATTACACCGCCGCGATATGCCGCCTGATCTGCGACCGCCTGTTTCCCGACGGCGTGGTCGATCGGACCCTGCTCCGGGGCATGGGCGGCCAGTCGCCCTGCATCGCGGACTCCCTGATCTACGTCACGGGCGGCCGGCTTCAGTTCGGCACCATGAAACTCGACGCCAGTCTGGGCCACGCCGTGGTCCTCCAGCGGATCGATACTCAGGAAACGTGGATCGGCGCATGGAAGGACGGGGTCCAGTCCTGGAATGCAATCAAGGTCTTCGGCACGCCGAACCGGGCCAATCCGCTGCCTTACAAGAGATGGTCGAGTTGGAATCAGGAGCCTGATACGCCGGAGGACCAGATGGATCGATGCAAGATCGCCTGGGCGTATGACAAGCCCGAACTGCTTCAGAAACTGCGTGATCTTAAGGACAATTTGAAATACCTGCCCAAGGGGCAGGCCCCGACCGTGGACCCGGACAAGGTCCGGGAGGAGTTCAGTTGGCTCCAGTACCGTCACCTGCGCGAGATATTCAAGCATCCTTTGGGCGAGAGTTTCCAGGTCAAACGGGTCCCGAACTTCAAGTGGACCTATCCGCACTGTGAACCGATCTGGGTGCCCAGGCTGGACCAGAAGGCCAAGTGGGCGCCGTTCATGCCGCATCCGGAACAGTTGCTTTAGAGGCTCGTCGATAGGGCCGACGACGACTGATATCAATCAAGGGGAGGACAAAAATGAAAAAATGGGTTTTGCTGCTGATTGCGCTGTTATTGATGACCATGGCCTCGACGGCGACTGCCGGAGACTGCACCGCGGTTTACGGCAACGGAGCCGCCGTGGTCAGGCTGGCCACCGGCAGTCCGGGCGAACTGGGCCTGCTGGAACGGCTGGCCGCCGCCTTCGCTCCGGAGCACAAGGCCTCGATCTGCTGGAAAAAGGCCGGGTCCGGGGCCTCGCTGAATCTGCTCAAGGAGAAAAAAGTGGACCTGATCATGGTCCACGCACCGGCGGCCGAAAAAAAGGCGGTGTCCGACGGCTGGGCCGTCAACCGCAAGCTGCTGGGCTCGAACGAGTTCTACATCGTCGGTCCGAAAAACGATCCGGCCGGGGCGGCGGAAGCCAAAACCGCGGCCGAGGCCTACGCCCGGATCGCCAAGGTCAAGGCCAAGTTCATATCCCGGGGAGACAATTCCGGGACCCATAAAAAGGAGCTGGCCGTCTGGAAACAGGCCGGGATCAAACCGGCCGGAGACTGGTACATCGTGACCAAGGACTTCATGATGGCTTCATTGAAAAAAGCCAACCAGATCGGCGCCTATTTCATGACCGACAGCAGCACCTGGGTCCAGGGGAAAAAGGAACTGGGCGACCTGAAGATACTGTTCAAGGGCGACCCCTTTCTGATCAACACCTACCACGCCCTGTGCCAGCCGGCCGGGGCCACGGAGGCCGCTGCCCTGGCCTCGAGTTTCATCGACTTTCTTGTCTCGCAAGCGGGTCAAAAGATATTTGCCGACTATGGCCGGGCCGAATACGGAGAGGCCTTGTACAACGACGCCGCGTACGCGGCCCAGTACGACCATTGATCCAGGGCTGATACACTTCCTGACAGACAACAGGGCGGCGGCCGATCGGCCGTCGCCCTGTTCGTTTTATTTCCGGCTCCGGCCGGCCTCCATCGATCAGTTCTGGAGCAGAATGAACCAGGGAAGGCCCCCGGGTCTGATGTTCCAGACCTTGGGATTGGTCTTCAGTTGGTACTCGGTGCAGTTCGTCAGGCCGTCGCCGTCCGGGTCCTCGTTGCAGTCATTGACCTTGGGGTTCAGCCCGTACCGGTACTCCCATCCGTCCGGCATGCCGTCGCCGTCGGTGTCCGCGACCTGGGGGTTCGTGCCGAGTCGGTACTCCTGGAGATTGGTCAGGCCGTCGCCGTCCGGGTCCAGATTGGCGTCGTTCACTTTCGGGTTCAGCCCGTTGGCGATCTCCCAGGTATCGGGCATGCCGTCCTCGTCCTCGTCGCCCGTCCCGATCAGGACCTGCAAAAAGGGCAGCTTCGTCGGGACAAAGCAGCGGGATACGGCATCGTTCGGG